>ERZ869925.75-NODE-75-length-54059-cov-15.609159_pt1 | contig 54059 bp, 69 predicted proteins | sample MGYA00579311_ERZ869925 | MGnify/ENA primary metagenome ERZ869925 (study PRJEB32216, sample SAMN09231817) | wastewater metagenome | place: USA: Maryland | collected 2016-07-30 | study: EMG produced TPA metagenomics assembly of the PRJNA472060 data set (Reclaimed...
GGCGAACGCCACCACCTCGGTGCCGCCGCCCATCAGGTGTACGTGCTTGCCGGCCCGCTGTGCCGCCAGCACGTGGTTCACCGCGGTGGCGTTCGTCCTCGTGAGGATGCACCGTGGCTCGGCGAGCGGGCCCACCACGCTGGCGATGCTGGCCAGTCCCTTGAGCCGGAGCGGCGCGGCGAGCTCGAGCAGCACCTGGTTGGCCATGGCGGCGATCGAGTCGCCGAACCGGAACGACTGCGTGAGCATGACGCGCTGCGAGGCCGGCACCTTGGCCAGCGCGTTCACTGCACCGGTGAACTCGTATATGGCCTGCTGGCTGTCGCCGACGAACACCAGCTGCGCGTGGTCGGCCTGGCGGGCCACCACGTCGAGCATCACCGGCGAGGCGTCTTGGGCCTCATCGAACAGCACGAACTCCACCGGCAGCCGCGGCTTGGACAGCTGCCACATCTTCAGGTAGTGGTCGTGCTCGAACCGGAGCCGCCCGCCTTCCACCTTCTGCAGGTCAGCCCACGCGGCCACCACGGCGTCGGCGATGTGGGCGCGCACCTGGTCGTTGTTCGTGTAGCTGCGCCGGCCATCGGGTCGTGGCACGTCGATGCCGTCGATGTACGGGCAGTGCCGCATCGAGTCCGGCACCGGGTCGGCCGTCGTGCAGAACACCTTGACGGTGCGCTGCACCAGCGATGCCAGGTAGGCCGGCTGCAGCACCTTGCGCTGGGCCCCGTAGGTGATCACCATCGGGTCCAGTCCGAGGTACCGGGCCACCTGGTCGCCGCGCTGGCGTGGGCTCCGGAGCCGTGGTGCGTACGGTCGGCCCACGGTGCGCATCGCCAGCGAGTGCGCCGTGGACGCCGCCACGTTGTCGGGCATCTTGCGCCGGGCCTCGTCCACGATCGAGCGGTTGAAGGCGAGGTACTGGCCGCGGGCCGTGGTCTGCTCGGCGATCAGCTGCAGCGTGGACGTCTTGCCGGTGCCGGCGCCGGCCTCTATGGCCAGGTTGTCGCCGAACCTGAACTGGTCCAGTGCCGCGGTCTGCTCGTCGGTCGGGGTGAACCCCATGGGTGGCGCTCCTTGGGAAGGGTCTAGAGCCACGTGGAATGTACCACGGTTCAGATCAGGTCTGGCTGCCTTCGGCCTCGCGGGCCTTGCGGATCGCCTTGGCCACGGCGGGCTCGCTGATCTTGGCCCGGTCGGCGATCTCGCGCTGGGTCACGCCCATGTCGCGCAGCCGCATGAACAGCCGGTTGCGGGTGGCGCTCGCCTCGTCCACTGCGGCCTCGCCCGACACCAGCGCCTCGCACGCCTGGTCGAGCTCGGCCAGCAGCGCCTGCGCCTCTGGGTCGGCGGTCAGCTGCGGGCTGCCGCTCACGATCCTGCCGCCTTGCGCCGGTCGGCGATCGAGGTGGGTTCGTCCAGCTTGTCGCCGGACTCTGCGGCCTCGGCTGCCACCTCGGCGTCGCACTGCGGGCAGCCGGCGATCAGCCCGCTGGCGTGCTCGCCCTTCTCGTGGGCCTCGTCCAGCGCCGCCTCTTCCAGCGTGAACTCGCCATCGGCGCGGCGCTTCTCGAGCGCCGCCTGCGCGTGCGCCTCGGCGATCCGGGCCTTCTGCGTGGCCATGTGCTCGGCCACCAGGTCGGCGTCCACGATCATGCCGGCGTCCACATCGAGGACGTGGACGCGCTTCCAGCCGTCCTCGTCCTTCTCGGGGTCGAACCGGATCTTGTTCGCGGTCGTCTCGAGCAGCACGTACACCTTGTCGCCGTGGTGCAGCTGCACAGGGTCGATCTTCAGGGACTCGCGCAGCCCGCCAGCGGCGCCCGGGATCTCGATGCCAACCGAGAGGACCGGCTGGCCCTCGAACGGATCGAGCGTGGATGGTGCATCGGTCATGCGTGGTCACTCCTGATAGGTGGTCCCGGCACTGTACCGCGGTTCCGTAGCACGGTTCAGCCCTCGGTCAGCAGTTGGACGATCTCGGGCCAGTCCGCTGGGTACACCACGTACGCCTCGCAGCCCGGCACGGTCTGGAACGTGGCCACCCAGACGTTCTGTGCGTCGGACGCGTCGTTGCCTGGCATCTTGAGCTCGAGCACCACGAGCCGGCCACGCTTGAGCAGCACCAGGTCGGGGAACCCCACAGTGGCCGGCGTGCGCCACGCACCCTTGCCGACCCGGCCCCGGTACGTGTGCTGGACCAGCCAGCCGGCCTCCTTGGCGAACGCCACCACCTTGTCCTGGAACGCTGCCTCGTCGGCCTGCAGCGACGGCTGCCGGTTGCGCGGCGTCACGCCGGCACCAGCTGGCGACGCCATCGCACCACAGGCTCGGTCGGGCGGCGGTCGTCGCCGAACAGATCCCGCTGGTACCGCATGCTGCCCTCGGATCGCACCCACTCGTCGCGGGCCCGCGGCTCGCTCTCGAGGACGAACCCAGCGGCGCGCAGACTCGAGCCGGGTTCACTTGCCAGCGTGGAGGTCACCACGCTGGTGTAGCCGAACGCCGCTGCTGCTCGGCACAGCCGCCCGTAGATCATCGAGGCGGCGTTCTTCGTGCCATCGGTGCAGCACCTGGTGACCTCGGCCGTCACGCCGTCCTGCAGCGCCGGAGCGTTCGGCCGGCCGAGCGTCCCGACGCCGCACAGCCGGCCGTCATCGAGGATCGCCACCGCGCCGAGCCACCCGGTCGGCGGGACGTTGTGCCGGTGGTGCTTCCAGATCCACGCTCGTGCCTCGGTCCGGTAGATCGGGCGCGCCGTGAGCGTCACAGCTGCGCCTTGCGCCACGTGCGCGCGCTCAGCGCGTCCCACTCCGGGTGGCCCTCTCGGACCACAAGCCCGGCGTGCTCGGCCTGGACCGGGTACTGCTCCACCGCCATGTTGCCGTCGTGGCACGACACCACCACGTTGTCCCGGTTGGCCAGCGCACCGGAGCTCGATCGCTTGCGCCGGTGGTGGAGCTCGGTGCCTATGCGGCCGCACGTGAGCCGCACCGGCCGGTCGAGCTCGAGCCCGGCTGCGATCAGCGGCGGGCACACCTCGCACGGGCCCGGCACGAGCAGCGCCCGGAGCGCCGAGTACGCGGCGTCCTCCGATGCGCGGGCTGGGGCCCGGCGCCTCACGCCGGTGCCTGCTCGAGCAGCGCCTGCGTGGCCGCGCCGTGGACCGTGGTCAGGAACAGCGGGCCGATGCGCTCCACCGCCAGCGCGGCGTGGTCGTCCAACAGTTCGATCCCGATGGCGTCGCGGCCGGCGCCGTTCGCCGCCGCGAGCGTGGAGCCGGTGCCGGCGAACGGATCCAGCACCATGCCGCGCCGGCCAGAGCTCGGGTCGCCCGTCTCGCAGCCAGAGCCCGGACGCCAGCGGCCCACCTTCGTCTCGCCGATCAGCACCTGCGGCCAGCGCGGCTTGCCGGCGTCGATCCACTCGGCCTTGCTCGCCACGTCCAGCTGGTGCGCTGCACCACCGTGACCGCACCACGTCCAGCCCAGCGTCTCGTACTCGGCGGCGACCATGCGGCCGCGACCCTGGCTGGTGGCCCCGTTGCGGCCGCTGCCGCGGTCGTTCTCCCCGGTGAGCCCAGCGAACATGTCGCCCGGCTCGCGCTGCTCTGTGTAGTCGTCGCTCGTGCGCATGATGCGCCGCGACGGTTCTCCACAGGTCGTGCACACCCTGTGTGGGCACATCGAAGCGATCAGCGGGGCGACGAGATCGAGCGGCCACGTGGCGAAGTGGGCGCCCTGGTAGTTCCCCGTGGGGAGCTCCCACCAGTCGTACAGCGGCGCCGTGGCGTCGCCACCCTCGCGGGCTGGGCCGCGGGCGCCGAGACGGTCCCAGTACCGGAGCTCGGACCGGGTGGCCACCAGCATGTCGGTGGTGGCACGCCGGAACTTGTCGCCCTCTTCGCCCACGCTCGGGTTGGGCTTGCACCACCGGAGCACGTTGCGGATGATCCACTGCTCGCACTGGCGGTCGCTGAACGGCTGCTGCCCGTACGCCATTGCCATGCGGAGCATTTCGGGGATCATGGCGTGCGACTTGTCGAGCGGCCAGCCGTCGCCGGACCGGGGGAGCAGTTCGTACGTGGTGGTATCGGAGCCACGCAGGATGCCGTCGCGCTTGTCCCAGCGTTGCGTCCCGGCCCGGTAGTGGGGGCTCGAGCGACGCATGCCGGGCACACCGGGCCGACGCTGCGTCTCCGGATCTGAACGGCCGCGGGCCAGCTTGGCCGAGCCGGCCGGCTTGGGCTGCCCGGCACGCTGGCCGTCCTCGTTGTAGTAGTCGCCGCCAGCGCCACCGCTGCCGGCCATCGAGTCGCCGAGCTCCCACACGAGCGACCCGTGCGGCGACAGCGCGTGTGCGCACGCGTCCACCACGTCCAGCAGTTCGCCGACGAACTCGCCCGGCGTGGCTGCTCGTCCGATCTCGAACGCCTTCAGCGGGTGGTTGGCCGGCAGGTACTCGCGGACGCCCTGGAACGGGCTCGAGGTCACGATCAGGTCCACGCTGCCAGCGGGCAGCGCCCGGAGCTCGTGCACCGACGAGCCGATGATGATGGTCGAGGTGGTCACTTGTCGTCCTTGCACAGTCGGCATCGCTTGGGCACGTGGTTGGGTCGGTAGCAGCCGTTCCGCCAGCGGGCGAACTGCTTGGGTCGGCACGTCGGGCACGGGAACACCGTGTTGAGCGCGGCCCGGTACTTGGCCCACTGGTCGGCCACCGCCTGCTCGGCCTCGGTCGGCAGCGGCCAGTTGGGATCCTGCCGGTGCTCGTGATGGGCGAGCCGGGCCTGCGCGATCCGGGTCGCTTCCCGCTCGAGCGCCGCCAGATCCGCGGCCGGCGCGATCCCGGCCTCTTGCCGGGCCCACACGTCGGTCACCTGTCGCTGCCCGTTCCGGCAGCTGCACTCGTCGTCAGCCACGGCGCTGGTCCTTTCCCTTGAGCTCGAGCGGCACCGCGTCGTGCGCCAGCCGGCTGTACGTTCGTTCGCCCACCGCGTCGATCAGCTGCTGCGTGGACAGGTTCGCGGTAACCACGGTGGGCCGGCCATCGAGCCAGCGCCGGTTCACCACCAGGTACAACCGCTCGCCGGTCCACTCGTTGCTGCGCTCCGCTCCCAGATCATCGATGATCAACCGGTCCACCGCGCACAGCTGCTCGAGCGCCTGCGCACTGTCGGGCCGGCGCCAGTCCAGCTGGTCCAGCAGTTCACCCACCGGCAGGAACAGCAGCGTGGCGCCACGGCCGAACCCCGGCCGCTGCGCCGCGATCCCGGCGTGCGTCTTGCCCACACCGACCGGGCCCATCAGCACCAGGTTCGGCGGCTCGTCCAGCGCCGCCCACTGGTCGAGCTCCGCGCGCACCGTGGGCTCCTGGAAGTCCGACGTGCGCGCGTCCCAGAACCGCCGCGGGACCACGGCACGCCATGCGTCGCGGCGGTCGTCGCGCCCGGCCCGCTCTGCGTCGTCGTCCTCGCCACCGGCCAGCACGGAGTTGCGTGGCGGCTCGGTCGGCGGCTTGCCGGCACCGCTCGCCAGGATCTTGTCGATGCGCTCCGGCGTGCTCACATCTTCACCCGACCCGATGGGCCCTCGCGCCCGATCGTCACCGGCGCAGCTGCGCCACGTGTCGGCCGGCCCACCGCGTTCGCGCCCGGTGGATCTTCCCACCGCATGCCGTTCAGCCACGTGGCCGCGTGGGCCCCGCGGAACCCGTCGCGCCCGGCGATCTCGCTGGCGTACCGCTCGGCGCCGGCCACGATCAGTGCCGGATCAGCGATGCGCACCGCCTTGGCCCATGCTCGCTCGGCTGCAGCCTTCGCGGCCGGGTTCGGGTACGCCGACCAGAACCGCACCCACCACGTGGACTCGGCGCCCATGCCGAGCTCGAGCGCCAACGGTTCTTGTGGCGGTTCACCTGGTGGATCAATGACGGTTTGGGTGTCGTTCTGCGACACCCCGCCCGGTCGCAGAACGACACCCGGCGCGGTCGCATCGCGACACCCCGGCGCGTCGGCATCCGACACCCCGCACCACCGGCACCGGGTGACGCCGCACGACACCCCGACCAGCAGCAGCCTGTAGAGGTTCGGGCGCTTGTCCGGTGGTATCCGCTTGTCCGGCGCGCCGTTCACGATCCGCACCACCAGGCCATCGTCCACCAGCCTCGTGATGGCATCTGTGACGGTGCGAGCCCTGTCCAGGCCAGCCTCGCGCTGCATGGTCGCGATGCCGGGCCACGCTTCCCACGCGGCCACGCCGGCTGCGTCGGTGACGAGCTCGCCGGCATGGTTGGCGATCGACAGCTGGACGAGGCGTGCGCTGCCCTTGGCTGGCGAGTGATCCATCACCCACCCGAACGCTTGGGCGCTCACCTGGTGCGCTCCACTGTCAGTGCCTGCGCGTATCCTTGTTGCATCGACGCCTCCGTGTGGTGTCGTTCACGCCCCCGGGCCGGTTCGCAGCCGGCGCCGGGGGCTCGTTCGTTCTGGTGGGCGGGCACCTTACGCGTCGTCGTTGCGCTCGGCGATCATCGCGGTGGCGAGCGCGTGCCGGCGCGTGTCGAGCCGGCCATCGGTGGGGATCCCCCGGGCGGTGCACTGCTCGTTCACCGTGTCGGGCTCCATGGCCTTCACCTCGGCGATCACCACGCGCACCACGTCGCCCGGATCTGGCTGCACCTCGTCGTCCGCTGGTGCCTCCGACTGGTCCGCGGCCGGGGTGCCAGCGTCGCCGGACACCGGCTGTGTGGCGCTCTCCGGCTCTCCGGGCTGGTCCGGCTCGCTGGGCTCCACCCACGGGCCCCACTCGCCACGGCGGGCTCGCTGCTCGATCGACGCCACCATGGCGTCGGCGATCTTCACCTGCTTGGCCATCAGGTGCTGGATCGGCGGCAGCGTGGGGTCGGTGGTGTCGTCGTTGCGCGGCTTGGTCCACAGCGCCACGAGCGCGGTCCGGGCGTCGGCGCTGTGCTCGGCCAGCACGCCGATGCGGGCCTTCAGCGCCGCGATCTCGTCGTCACTGGCGGGCGGCTCCGGTGGCGGCGGTGGTGCGTTGTGGCCCCGTGGTGCGCTCGTGCCCATCACCGGGCTGGCGTGGCCCACCACGTCGATGATCGGCACGCCATCCTCGTCCGTCACGGCGCCGATCTCGTCCGGCGAGTAGAGCCCGGTGCCGACCTCGGGGAACACGTCATCGACCAGGTAGCCGCGGGCCCGTGCGGACAGCATGCGCTGCGGGTAGTTCTTCCAGTTGTCCTTGCCCAGCAGGGCGTTCTTGCCTTCGGGTCGGGCTGCGTCCTCCTGCGTGAACGTGGACGTGTGCAGGATCGTCGGATCGTCGTGGCGGATCGCGTGCCACGTGGCCGACTCGGTGTCGTTGCTGCCGGCGCGGCTGCCGCACGGGCACAGGATCTCGCGCTCTGGGTCCGCTGGGTCCGGACGTGGCGCCTGGTGGGGGAACACCCGGCCATGGCCTTGGTTCTTCACCAGTGCGTCCTTCAGCTTCGGCGAGATCGTCACCTTGCCGTCGATCACGTGGAGCTCGCGCAGCCCCGTGGTGAGCGAGATCCGCAGATCGCGCGACGTCAGTAGGACCATGAACGCGTCGTTGACGTTCCCCTGCAGAGCTCGTGGCGCCGTCTTGGACGCCGCCACCGTGACCGCCAGCTGGGCGATTGACTCGAGCTCGTTCGGCAGCGGGACCACGGTCAGGTCGGTGCCGGTGATCAGGTTCAGCCCGTCAGGCGTCTGCTGCGGCACCGGCTCCGGTGCAGGCTCGAGTGCTTCGCCGGCCAGCGTCGTCTCGATGATGGTGGGCTCGGGCCCATCGGTGTCGATGGCCTCGGCCACCAGGTCTGTGTCTTGCATGGGGTTCTCCTTGGGAAGGTCTGAACAGCGGTGAAGTTAGCGGGTGGGCTTGGCCCAGTCGTGCGGGTGCGGTGGAACGACCACGACATGCGATCGCGGCTCGTGGTCGGCGCGTGGCTGCAGGTGGATCCTCGGGCCCACCGGCTGGCGTCGGCGCCGCCACCAGATCAGCAGCGGTCCCATGCCTGCGCGATCTCGTCCAGCGCAGCTGCGTCACGCTCGCGGGACTCGTCGGTGTGGACCGAACACAGCCGCCCGCCCAGGAACATGCGGCCATCAGGCGCCGGCATCCGCTCGCACGTCGGCCAGCTGCACCGGTGGACCAGCCACACGAGCGCCGGCAGGTACGCGGTGCCGTCCTCGAGGTTCACGGCCCGCACGGCGTGCTCGTCGCCGCGGAGCTCGTGGCGCACGTACTCGTCCATGGCCTCGCGGGTCGGGAACGTGCGCACCCAGCGGAGCGTCACCGGGTCGTCGTCGCCGGCCTCGGTCACCAGCGCCCACTCGTCGCGCTCGTCGCAGCCGGTCCAGGCGCCGAACGGGCCCACGTCGGTGATCAGGTTGGCGAGCCGGTCGCCGCGGTTCACTGCGTCACGACCTTGTACGTGACGCCACCGGGATCGATGGTCGCGCCAGCCACCTGCACGTAGCCGTCACCCTTGGGCATCACGGCGCGGCGCTCGTCCCAGTTGCCGACCTCGAGGACCGCCCGGTGCTCCCACCCGTTGATCGGATCGGGGTCGCACTGGTCGCACATCATGCCATCGGCGCGCAGCGACTCCGGCGTGTGCGGAGCGTCGGTCGCCGGGTTGATCACCGGCACGTGGTGCTCGTGGCCGCACTCGAGCCGGACCGTGTACCCGATCGGGGCCAGCACGATCTTGGTCCGCTTGCGGAGCTCCGACACCAGCGGCTCCATCTTGACGACCGCCGCCACGTCCTCGTCGCTCATGTTGGCGAGCGCCCACTGGACCAGCTGCTGCTCGTTCAGGATCGCCACCTTGGGCTGGGACTCGGTGGACTTGACCACACCGGACGCCGTGTGCAGCGTCTTGTTCCGCTTCGGGTCACGGGCCCGCCAGGCGGCGGCGTACCGCTCGAGGTGGCCGGCGAAGAACCCGCGCCGGCCACCGAGCCGGAGCACCGCCGCGGTGTGCCAGCGGTCGATCCGGGCGATGTACGCCTGGCGCTGCTCCTTGAGCTCGGCCAGGTTGGCGTCGATCGCCGCCACGTGCGCCATGGCCCACTCGGCCGAGCCGTCGTCGGTGATCTGCCAGCGCAGCGCCCGGTCGGCCATCGAGTCGGGAGCCGGCTCCGGCACGTCCGGGTCGCCCTCGATCGCGAGCAGCAGATCGATCGTCTCGAGGTCGAACGGTTCCGGGCCCTCGATGGCGAGCTCGGGCGGGATCTGGTCAGCGTCCATGGTGTCTCCTTGGGATGGTCGGACCACACCAGCATAACCACGGTTCATGTCTGGACGCGGAAGAGGCGCCGGCCGGAGCCGACGCCTCTCCACGATGATGCTCGGTCGTGCTTCCCAAGGACGTCCACATGGACGGACCTAACACGGCCGGCACCAGACGGTAACCGCTGCTCAGGGAGGACCGCGTGGCTGGGCCGGGTCGATCCTCGCCGCGTTGTTCGGCTCGTTCAGCGGACCGGGTGCCACGGCGCCAGCCGCGGCGGTGGGGTTTCGGAACAGCGCGACACCGGCTCGAGCCTCGATGGCGTTCTGCACCGCCGTCACGAGCACCACGACGGCGCCCGCGATCCCGATCACCAGAGCCACGTAGCCCTGGTACTTGGCCGGGATCGGCACCACCGCGAGCGCGGTCGGGATAGCGATGCAGACCGCCACGATGGCCTGCAGCACGGTGCGCAGCACGTTGGCCTTCGGTGTGGTCATGCCGACACGCTAGGCGCCGGCACCCAGCTGCGCCCGCGATCTACTCGCAGGCCACACCGTCGCCATCGGCGTCGAGCTCGGCCCGGTAGCCGCGCTGACCCCGGGCGAGCGGCGCTGCACCATCAGCGACCGCCTCGGCGCACGTCTGGTACTCGGCCGGCGAGTCCTCCGTGCACTGCTTGGACTTGAGCGTGGCGGCGAGCCGGTCGTGGGTGTCCTGGACCAGCTTGGCCGCGACCGCCTTCTGCTCCGCGTTGGCGATCGACACGAGCGCATCGCCCTGTTGATCGAACGCCCCGCGGATCTCGGCCCTCGAGAGGTTCGTGCGCCGGCACGTGGCGAGCTCGGTGGCGCGCTCGGTGGCGGTGTCCCTCTTCGCCTGCGCTGCCGCGCTCGCCTTGTCGCGGCGGTCGCCTTCGCGGCGCACCTGCTCCACCCGTACGTTGCCGAGCCCGATCAGCAGGACGACCAGCATCACGATGTACCAGCGGCGCCGCGCCGATACCCGGTCCTTGGCGCGCTGGCGCTCGTCGGCCTGGCGCTGGTCCTCGATCAGCAGGAACTGCTTCTCCAGGTTGTCGTTCAGCCGTTCCATCTGCGCAGCCAACTGGCCCCGCACGGCGTCATCGATCAGAGCGGCCGCTGCCGGCTCGTCTGGCTGCTCGTCACCCATGGTGTCCCCGTGGTCCGTCGATCGTGTGCAGGATGGCGTCGGCCTCGGCCCTTGCTGCCTCTACCAGGCTAGACACCTCGGCGCGGTGCCGGCGCGCTGCCAGCACCTCTGGTGCATGATCATGGCGGTGGCGCCACCAGCGGCGCAGCCGGTTCACGTCCCGTGATCCTTGGCCACGATCCCGCGTACCAGGTCGCCCGCTTCCTTCAGAGCGTCGAGCATCCTGGTGGCGAGCGGGACCACCTCGGCCACCATCTGGCGGTTGGACTCGCGGAGCTCCTGGCGCAGTGCCTCGTTCTGCTTGCGCAGGTCCACGATCCACGCCGACAGCACCACGCAGACCACCCCGGTAACGCCGAGCGGGGCGAACAGCGACGGGTCCACGATGGATCGGTCTACTCGTCGCCGGGCGGGTGCACGTGCGTGTCGAGCTCGCCGGCCCGCTTGCGCATCGATGCGAACGACTTCACCGGGTTGAGCAGCTTGCCGACCGCCTCCGCGGTGGCGGCGATCCAGCCGCGCAGCGAGCCGTACTGCTTCCGGTTCTCATCGATGTGGATCAGCTGACCCTTGCGCAGGTCGGCCAACTGGGTGTTGACGTTGGCGAACGCCGCCTTGGCCTCGTCGTCCATGGTGAACTCCTCGGGGTCGTTGGGAGAGGGTGCGACGCCACCGGCGCCGTCGAGCATCAGCGACAGCGGCGAACGGCCACCGAGGCGCGGATCGGGTGACGAGAGGTCGCCAGGGTCGCCGTGCTCGTTCTCGTCCCAGTGGGCATGCGCGACCCAGCCCTGCACGTCGTCGCCGTCATCGAGCGTGCGCCAGAACTCGCGGCCCAGGTACTGCGGCGGATCCCACCGGGTCGGCAGATACGGGTAGAACCGGAACGGCGCCCGGTTCGGGATCGCCAGCAGGGCCCCGATCTTGGCGAGCTCAGCGCCGAGCCACCGCCAGTCATCCGGTGTGGTGCCCACCACGGGATCCTCCGCGGGGCCCACCACCTCCACCTGGTAGTTCACGCCGGCCTTGTTCGTCTCGGTCCCACCGGGCTCGTTCTTGAGCGCCTTGCTGGCCCGGTTGCCGTCCACCAGCTGCACGTGCTCGCGGCCCTCGCTGGCGCGGTGCTCGATCACCGAGTTGGATTCGGCGTGCCGGCTGTGCAGCGTCGAGATCGCACCATCGATCGAGCCGGGCGGGCCCGTCGTGCAGTGGATCGTGATCACCCGGAGGCGCCCACCGCCGTGCGGGCCGGACCCGCGGAACGCTGTGCGGTCGATGCGTGCGCCCGGGATCAGGATCTCTGGCATGGCCACACCATAGGGCGCGCGGCCCGGTCAGATCCTGAACAGCCGATCCGGGCCGTTGGACCACACGATGCTGATCGCGCCGCCATCACCGACGCGGCCGATCGGCGTGGTGTCGTCGTTGTCGTCGGCGAAGTAGAGCAGCGGCGAGGTCGCCGGGCTGCCGGTGTCCTTGTAGATCGCCAGCTGGGTGGCGGTGTCGCCGAGATCGACGCCGGTCACCGACACGTCGTCGGCGTCGGCCACGCCGTCCTCGAGGTCGGCCACCCCGGTGAGCGTCGCCGGGTCGCCGAGCACGCCGGTGAGGTCGTCGGCGAACTCGTGGGCGTCGCTGAACGTGTACGAGGCATCGAGCAAGACCAGCACGAAGTCGTCGCCGCCGCTCGTCCATGCGATCTCGCCGCGCAGCCAGCGGCGGCGACCGGTCGGGAACAGCTGGTTGGCCATGCCGGCGATCCTAGGTCACACCATGGTGCCGCGGAGCGTGGCCGTGAGATCCGAGGCGCCCGCGCCCGCGGTCCGGCACACGATCACGAGGCGCTGCCCGGCAGACCAGCCCCGGTTCACCACGACGAGTCCGCGGCTGGCACCGGCCGGGACCGTGGCGGTGGCCACCGTGGACCACGACGGGCCGGCCTCGCGGATCACGTCCACCCGGGTGGCAGTGGCGCCCGGCGCCACCAGTGTGACGTCGAGCCACGAGCACCACCACGGCCGGCCGGCACGCCATGCCGGTGAGAACCCCGGCGTGAGCGCACCCGACAGGCTGAACTCGGGCGGTTCGGTGTCGGTGCCGCTCGAGGTGTCCTGGCTGACGATGTTCGGCCGGGCGTACTCCGACTTGGCGCCCGCGGCAGCGCGCTGCAGCTGCCGGTTGATCGCGGCGAGCCGGATCTGCAGCGGGTCGTCCACCTCCGGGGTCACGGCCACGAGCCCGTCGCCGTCGAGCGACACCGTGTACGAGCGCAGCATGGCGCCGGTCATCCGGTCAGCCAGCTGGTAGCCCACCGTAGGAATCTGCTGGACCGTGCGAACCTGGCCCTGGACAGCCAGCGTTCGCCGCGCTTCCTGGTACAGGCCCAGGATCTGGTTGGCGATCCCGCGCGCCGTGTCCTCGTCAGCCACGCCGCCCATCTCGATGTAGAGCTCGCGCTGGCGTGCACTGCCGGAGCGGTCCACGTAGAGGTGACCGCCCTGCCAGCGGACCAGCGCGGCGTTGTACGTGACCGTCACCGCACCTGCTCCTTCACGGACTCGCCCAGCAGGTCCACGCCTTCGGTCCACGGCGTAGCGGCGGTGCGCCCGGTACCTCGGTCCTTCACGTAGGCGCGGATCCGGCGCTGCGCCGGTGAGGCAGCGAAGTCCAGCCGGTCGTCCGCGAGCCGCATCAGCACATCCAGGTACGTCATGCCGACCTCGAGCGTGATCGGCGTCGGGCGCGGCCACGGCCGGCCGGCGCTGTCCGTGAGGTTCCCGAAATCCAGCTGCCACGAGCCGGGCCCGGAGCTCGGCCAGAGCCCGCGCCGCATCGCCTCGTCACGCAGCCGGTGCAGCACCTGGCCCGGTGTGCTGATGAACGTCCTGGTGGGGTACGCGATGGACTTCCAGTTGCTGCGCGAGTTCATCACCGGCTCGCCGTACAGACCGTCGTCGTGCACCGGCAGCAGCGACAGCATGACGCCGGCACGGCCGGACCGGTTGTACGCCCGGACGGCCAGCAGGTGGTAGTCGTACCGGGACTCGAACGTGACGTGCTGCGCGACGCCGGGCTGGTCGCACGTCGCCATCGGCACGCCGTCCACCCACACCTCGGCGTAGTCGTACGCGCACGCCCACAGCTGCAGCGTCCCCCGGTACCTCGAGGTGGGCACCCGGAAGTGGCACCACCCGCGTGGCGCCGGCACCCGCGGGTTGTTCGCCCACATGATGCGCGCCGTGGGGTCCGGCCACACGTCCGGCAGCTGGAAGATCCCCTCGAGCGCCGCCTGCGTGGCGTCGATCGACTGCGACGGCAGCACGTTCACGCCGGCCTCGCCGAACGACTCGTTGCCCAGCCCGTTCATGGTCCAGTCGAACACCCGGCTGTCCTGCGTCGGTGGGCCCAGCCGGGTGACGTCGGAGGCGCCGAAGTCCGGCAGCACGACGGCCTCGGCCCACTCGGCCAGCAGGCCGTCGAGCTCCACCTGCACGAGCTCCGCGGCCTCTTCGCCGTCCGCGACCGTCGTGGTGGTGATCCGGCTTGCCAGCCCGGTGAACACGCGCCGGCCGGACACGTTCACGCCCACGATCTCGTCCGGTTCCGGCCCGGGCGGCACCACGGTGAACGAGCCGCCACCGGTGCCGTTCACCGCTGGCGTGGCCTGCTTCGAGGTGGCCAGCGGGTAGCCCACGATCTCGATCCCGGACTGCACCCGCGTGGGCCCCGCGGGCATCGTGGGCACGGTCGGATCGGTGGGCGGCGCCGGCACCACCCACGGTCCCGGCACACGCTCGCCCGTCTCGATCGATGCCGGAGCGATCGGCCGGAGCGTCACCGGGTTGGGCACCGGCGCCGGCCCGGGTACCACCTCGCCAGTCGGGATGCTGGCCGGGCGGATCGTCGCCCCATCGGGGAACGGTGCGGCCGGTCCAGGAACTCGCTCGCCCGTGGGGACGCTCGCCGGTCGGATCGCGTCGGCCCCGCTAACGCTGTCGTCAAGGTAGAACGAGAGGCCGAACACGGCCAGATCCTAGGGTGGCCGGATCAGAGCGGGGTGGTGGAGAGCTTCTCCACCTGGATGATGATGCCGAGCGGGCCAGCGGTGAGGTCGGTGGCGACCGCACCGCTGGCGACCAGGCCGACCGAGAAATCGCAGAGCTCGCCGGGCCCAGGAGATCCGCCAGCGGCCAGCACCGACTGCACCCGGTACGAGAGATCCACTCGCGACTGCAGCGAGACGCCACCGAACGTGCCGCCACCCGTGAGCGTCATCCCGGTGTCCTCCGCGTCGAGGATGACCAGAGACCCGTACAACCCGAACAGGTCCATCGTGTCGCCGTCAGCGGGAAGTGCCGGGGTCGTGCCTGTGGCGTTGCCAAACCCGAGAACGTGGAACTCGAGCCCGGTCAGGTCCTGGCCGGCGAACGCCGCGACACCGACGCTGCGCACCGCGTAGAACCCGGTGGGCACCGCCACGGGGCCACCGAACCCACCGACGACCTCGCCGTCTGCGTACGAGGTTTCCCCCGGGTTGACCATGGCGAAGATCGTGCCGAACGATCGCCCCTGTTTGATCGCGCCGTCCTGATCGATCAGCAGCCGGTTGGTACCGCCGTCCGTGCCGTCCACCAGCTTGCCGAACTGGACCTGCGCCAGTCCGCTGCCGAGGTCCACCTCGTCGGTGGCGATGACCGCCGTGGATGGTGCTACCGGGATCGTCACGTTGTCGCCCATGGCTGGCAGCATAGGCGCCATGCCAGACACGGTGCTGACCTTCGATCCCGGCAACACCAGCGACCGCACGTACGTGGTGACCCAGACGGTGACCCGAATCCAGGTGTTCGGCGGCGGCTCCCACTACAACGCCGACGATCCGGTGTTCGCCGGCTCCCTCTGGAACGGCGGCGCTCGCCTGATCGTGGACAACCCGCCGTTCGTCCCCGGGGACGTGCTGACGATCCGGCTCGGTGGCCCGGGCCGCGGCGGGATCGGCGGGTACAACGGCGGCGGCTCGTCACTGGTGGCGAGCCCGATCAACTACGGGCTGGGCGGCGGCGGCTGCACCGAGGTGTGGCTGAACGGCACACTGTGGGCGGTCGCGGGTGGGCAGGCGGGCGGGTTCCGCTTCCAGTTCCCGGACGATGTGATCGTGTCACCCTGGTACGACTTCCCGCAGCTGCTGATCGCCGAGCCGCAGCCGACCGCCAGCGAGAACCCGCGGGTGCCAATCGTGATGCCCACCACGGTGGACGTCTACACGCTCAAGGACGACGAGCCAGCGGTGGGGCCCCACACAGAGGGCGACCCGGGTGGCGACCACGACGGCGCCGATGGCACACCCGGGATTCTCCTGTTCACCTCTGGCGCCGGTGGCGGCGGCTACGTGGGCGGCGCCTCCGGTGGCTCCGGCTACTACGTGACCGACGAGCCCGACTATGACCCGGATTTCTTCATGTGGGCGCAGGGCCGCGTGGGTTGCTCGTACCTGGCGATCGACACGCCGTACAAGGTGCCCTCTGGCGACGGCCGGTGGTTCGTGACTGCCGAGGGGGACGTGGGCGCCGTGTGGATCGACAGCCCGCCGCCCGGCCGGCGCAAGTGGAGCGTGGGCCGGATCGGCTTCTAGGCCGGGACGAGCAGCCCCTGCGGCATCGTCACCGTGAGCGCAGCACGGGCGATCGGCCCGCCCTGCTCACCGAGCCGGAGCGGGCCCACCGTCACCGGGCCCTCGAGCTCGTCGCCGTTGCGCAGCACGAGCCGCGCCGTCCGGGTGCCATCGGTCAGGTACGTGGGATCAGCGACGAACGCGCGCAGATACTTGACCGTCTCCCACACCTGCGCGCGTGGATCTTCGGCCACCGAGCCGTCCACCTCGCGCTCGCCGTCGATCACCATACGCAGCTGCACCGTCGTGCTGGTGGCGCGGCGCGGGTTCGACAGCACACCGGGCCGGCCCGGCACCACGGTGTCCTCGCCTCGCTGATCAGGGCCCTGGATCAGCGGCCACACGTCCAGCACGGCGAACGCCGGGCGCATCATCAGCACGCCGCCGATCCACAGCGTGCCGTCGCGGGTAGCCGCCGCCAGATCGATCATCCGACACCTGCCAGCCACTGCTCGGTGTGCACGCCGTCCAGGAACTCGATCGCGTGGGCGCGGCCGTCGCGGCGGTCGTTGATCTCCATGCGCTCCACGATGACAGACGGGCCCGCCACCGGGGTCGAACCGGTGAGCCCGGCCTGCGAGATCAGCTGCCGGTTGCGTTCCCGCATAGCCGGGTTCGTGGACAGCACGAGCTCGTCGTACCCGCCCTCCGCGATCTGGGTCAGCACGCCACCGGGCCGAGCCCGCACCAGCGCACCACGCTCGGCCTTCAGCTGCGGGATCGGGTTCTTCGGGAGGCTGATCGACAGCACGCCCTTGCCCAGCTTGTCCGGGATCTTCTCGTTCAGCAGGTCGATCAGCCCGTTGATCACCTTCACCATGGCCTTGCGGATGGCGTCGGAGAACTCGCCCACGAACTTGGCCGTGCCCGCGATCCCCTTCCCGATGCCCTTCAGGATGGCGCCGCCGATCTTCACCGCCGCCTCGGTCACCTTGGGCAGCAGGTCACGGATCCGGCCTGGCAGCTTGGCCAGCTGGTCTGCGACCCGGCCGGGCATCTTGCCGGCCTCGTCCTGCAGCGCGTCGAACAACCCCAGCGCGGCCTCGCCGATCTGTGGCGCCAGTTCCACGATCTTGCCCGCGACCAGCAGCAGCGCCTCGGCCACCTTGTCCGGGATCGACAGCAGGAACTCCCGGATCCGTTCGGGCAGCTTCGAGAACCAATCGCCGACCGCCTGCGCAGCGTCCCGTGCGCCGTTCTTCAGGTCGTCCCACGTGAGGCTGGACAGCCACGTGATCAGCGCCGTTACCTTGTCGATGATCACCACGAGCGCGTCGGCCACCTTGGCCAGCGCGGTGGCCACGCCGATCATCAGCGGCACGTTGACCTTCTCGAGGAACAGCAGCGCCAGCTTGAGCAGCGGATCCAGGATTGGCACGAGCGCGACGAGCAACCGGCCCAGCGCCTGCACGATCTGCAGCACCGCGGGCGCCAGCACCTTGATCTCGGCGCCCAACTGCTTGCCCATCGCCTCGGCGATCTGCACCACGATCGGGATCAGCGGCGTGATCGCCTTCGCCACCTGCGCGAGCGCGTCCGCGACCACCGGCAGGATCGGCGCCAGCGCCTTGACCAGCGTCGCGATCAGCTTGCCGATCAGCGGCAGCACCGGCGTCAGCGCGATGATGATCGACCCGACCGCCTCGGCGAGCGTGCCGAGGCTCGGAGCCGCCGCCGCGATCGCCTCCCCGATGGCCAGGAACGCCGGCTCGAGCGCCACCAGGACGCGGCCGAGCGTCTTGCCCAGCACACCGACCAGCGTGGCCACCACGGGCAGGATCGCCTTCAGCGCCTTGCCCAGCACGCCACCCAGCACGGTGGCCACCCGGGCCACGATCGGCAGCAGCGGGCGGAACCCGGAGATCACACCGGCGAGCACGGGGCCCACGGTGCGCAGCAGGTCCACAAACACCTTGGCGAGATCGCCGAGCGCCGGCCCCGCAGCCTGCACGAGCCCGACCAGCACCGCGGCCACCTGGCCGATGATCGGCTTGAGCTCCTGGCCCAGCACATCGATCACCGGTGCGATCGCCTTGGCGATCGTCTGGAACAGGTACGACACGATGGGCAGCAGCGGCGTGAACGCCGTCAGGATCGACAGCACAGCCTCGATCACGGGCTGTACCGCGGGCGCCAACTGGACGAGCGCCTGGCCGATCTGCTCGATGATGGGCCCGACGAACTCGGCCACCGAGGTGAGCACCGGCGCCAGCGAGGCCAGTACCTGGCCGATCGTGGTGCCGAGCGTGGTCACCACCGGGCCCAGCGCGTCCAGCACCTTCGTCACCACGGGCAGCAGCGCCTCGATCGCCGGGATGATCGCCTTGCCGAACGTCTCCTGCAGGTTGCCCGCCGCCACCTTGATCTTGTCGATGGCCGACGCCTGCGCCTCAGCAGACCCGCCGAACTCCTTGTTGAGCTCGGCCAGGATGATCTTCTGGGCGCCCATGAGATCGCCGGACTTCTGCAGTTCCGCGATCTGCTTCTTCTGCTGCTCGGTGAACGTGACGCCCACACGGGTCAGCGCCGTGATCCCCTTCGTGGGATCGTTGAGCGCCTTGCCCAGCTGGACCGCCGCCGCCTTGGGCTCGGTCCCCATCGCGGCCGCGAGGTCCAGCAGCGTCTTGGACGACTGGCTGAACACGTCGTTGCCCTTGCCGGCCTCGTTCCGAATGTTCGTGAACGTCAGCAGCAGGTTCTGGCCGGCCTGGATCGCCTCGTCATCGATGCCGGTTTTGAGCGACTGCGCCGTGGCCAGCTTGTCGATCTGCGCGGCCGTGATCCCGGCAGCGGCGCCGGTGGACTTGATCACCGCCTCGGTCTGCTCGCCGATCTTGCGGGACTCGTCACCCGCCGCGACCGCCTTCTGCACCACGTCGATGCCGGAGCGCACCGCGTAGGCGCCGCCGAGCACGACAGCGATCCGCTTGGCGAGCGACTTGGCCGAGCTCGTCAGCCTGGCGCTCGTCTCCTTCGAGAACCCGCCGCTGAACGCCTGCCCGGATTCCTCGCCGGCCTTGCCGAACTTGCCCTTGGCGGCGCTCAGCTTCCGGTTGGCGTCACGTGTGAAGTCGTCCGCGCTGCCAGAACGCAGTTCGATCTCTGCACCACCGACGACGGCCACGCCGCGAGGCTAGGCGACGATCAGCCTGGCGCCCCGTACAAGTCCTCGGCCTTGCGCGCCGAACGCTGCGCCCGCTCCGACATGCCGTGCGTCTCGGGGTCCGGGTACATGCGGTCCCATTCCTCCGGCCACTTGTCGGTCAACCACTCGAGCACCGCCGCCGCGGAGCCGAGCCCGACCGTGTGGACCTCCACGAACCACGCCTCGAGCAGGCCGTACCAGGTGATGAACGGCAGCGCCTCGAACTCGAGCGGCGTCCAGAGCCCGATCTGCGCAGCCCGGCCTCGTACGTAGGCCTGCTGCGACGCGGCCCACGCGATGACTACGAGGCCGGTGCAGTAGGGCGCTGGATCACTTCTTCGGACAGCCAGATGAACACCTGCGCCAGTGCGCCAATGTCCACGAGGCGGTCCGGATCCTCGATCAGTTCCCGGTACCGCACCCGCGACTCCGGGATGCAGGCGAGCGCCAGGAACTCGATCACGGCGGGCGGGTTGATCTCCTTGCGGCCCTCGAGCATCACGAACGCCGAGGCGAACCACTGTGCCTGCGAGGCGCCCATGTGCTCGGTGACGGTAAACGTCTCCGACCAGGTGGTGGCGCCTCCCGGTCCGGTGCGCCCCGCGGCGTACACACCCTCGAGCTCGAACGGGTGCGTGGGTGCCTCGCGGCTTTCGGTGCTGCTGGCGGTGAACTTCTTCGGCGTGGTCATGCCGGCACTGTACCGCGGTTCACACCGTCAGCCCAGCACGGCCAGCGCCTCGGTCAGGAACCGGTTGGGCTGCGTGCCCGGGTGCTGAACCTGGCGCACCGAGATCACCGCGCCGGCACGTTCGGACCAGAACACCAGCGTGGGCGCATTGCGCGCCGTGATGGTGTGCGGCTCGGTGCCCTCGTGGTGGATCAGCGCGATGGGATCCTCAGACCCCACGGTGACCACGACACCATCGGAGGTGACCTGGAACCGCTTCACGATCGAGTCGCGCAACGTGCCGGGCCGGCGCGCCCGCTGGGGCCCCGCGGGTGGCGGCTGGTACACACCGACGAGCCGTTGCGCCTCCTGCTTGACGAGCTCACCCTGCTGCAGCATGAACCGCACCACGTCGCCACCGGCCTCGGTGAAGTACCGGCGCACCTTGTCGCCGTCCACCACGATGCGCACCTGGTCCGGCATCAGACCTCCGTCAGGTTCACCGACAGCCGCATGACGCCACCGGTCAGCCCGCCACTGGGCCCCACGGCCTGCCAGCGCCGGAACACCAGACCCTTGCACGAGGCCAACTGGCCGGCCTCGTACGCCCTCCACAGGCACTCCACGATCACCATCGGGTCGGCCAGCACCACCGCGGCGCTGGCATCGATGGCGTCCGCTGACGGTGGCTCGCCGTCGTCGTCCGGTGTCGGGCAGCAGCGCACCAGCCACACCTCGAGGTCAGCTGCACGCGGGACCATCGCCATCACCCCGGCGAACTCCGACGCCACGTCGCCCTGATGCGAGTACGTGGACGCCACCGCGACCACCAGCTGCTCGCAGTCCCACGCCACCAGGTTGCCGTCCGCGACGTACTGGCGCGCCGGTGCCTCTGCGCCCGCGGCCGTCAGGCCGGCGCTCACCGTGTCGAGCACCTGCCGGGCCACCCCGTACAGGCGGTCCTTACTCGGCATCGCCCTCGGCCTCGGCGATCACCTTGGCGCAGGCGTCCAGCACACCCTTGCGCGGCTCGGACCGCTGCGCCTCGAGTGCTTCCACGGCGTACGCACGGGCCGGTGGCTGCTCGTCGGCGTCGAGCCACGAGCGGACCACCGGGACCGACTCGTGCAGGATCTCCGCGGCGGCTGCCTCGAGCTCGGTCCGTTCCCGGTCGGCGTCCTCTTCCTCCGTGTGGGTGCCCTCGTGGTACTCGCGCTCGATCGCCTCGAGCTCGGCGCGCAGCGCATCGTCCGGGAGCGCCACCACGGCGTCGCGCTGGGTCCACTCCGGGTCGTCCCAGTTGTCCAGCACGGACTCCACCACGTCGTCGGCGGCGCCCAGGATGCGCAGCCGGGCGGCGAACGCCTCGCGCGGGCTGGTGACGTCCCCGGTGGCCACCCTGCGGTGCGGCGCCTTCGGGTTGTACGGCTTGCGTGGCAGCGTCATGGCTCGAGCATCCTCACGATGGCGTCAGCGGCACGCTCGGCGGCGCGCCCGTCCACGTGAGCGTAGGCCGCGGCGACGGCCTGCTGCCGGTGTTGCTCCCACCGGGTCCGGTCCTCCCACTGGTGGGCGAGCGCCGGCACCAGCTGGTCCGGCTGGTCCACCTGGACGCCCGGCACGTGCGACCAGAACCGCAGCCCGTGCTCCACGTCGCGCCGGTAGCACGAGGCGTTCACCGCCACGACTGGCCGGCCCATGCTGGCGAACTCGTACATCGCGCTGGTGTTGTCGGCGATCAGCACGCTGGCCCGGTCGAACACGTCGGCGAGCGCGCGCACCGGTTCCACCTCGAGGTCGCGCCAGCGGCGCTCGATGCGCGGCCAGATCCGCGGGTGACCGTGGCCGAGCAGCTGCACGTCGTGGGCCCGGCACCACTCGGCGAGCTCCGGCAGCACGTGGTCGTACTCGGGCCACGCCGTCATCGTCTCCGGGACCAGGCTCGAGTCCCAGTGGAACGTGACCGCCACGGCCTCCGGCGCGCCCGGGACGATCAGCCGCGGCGCCTGGTGCCAGCGGTCCAGCTTCGGGCACCCGACCGCCACGGCGGGCACGTCGTACAGCCGGCGCCACCTCGTGGCCACCTTGGCGTTCGGGCACACGAACAGCAGCACGTGGCGCATCGCACGGTCGGTCGAGCCCGACAGGCCAGCGGCGCCGGCACCAGCGGGGTCGCCCTCGTAGGTCTGGCCGGCGCCGTGCTCCACGTACACGAGGTCACGGCCTCGCACGGTGGCCGACACGGCGTCGCCGTGCGAGGCGACCAGCACGGGACCAGGATGCTGCCTGGCGTCGCTCAGACCGCCCAGGGGCTCGCCCCACCACTTCCCGGTCGCAGAGCTCCACGAGGCGCCACGCAGCCGTTCTGGGAGCGCCTGCCAGATCGGCCACAGGTGCTCGGCGTAGTGCTCGAGCGACGCGTACAAGTTCAGCCGCACAGCTGCTCCCGGATCGTCGGGCGCAGCTGGTCCCACGACATGGCCTCGGCCCACTCGCGCGCACGGGTCTGCTGGGTGAACCGCTCGCAGTGATCGACCGCCAGCCGCTCGAGGATCTGCACCAGGTGTGTCACGTCGGCGCCCATCAGCGCCACGTCGCCGGCCGGCGTCGCCAGGCTCGAGGTCTGCCGGGCCCGCACACCGGTGATCGGCCAGCGCGTGTTCGGCGAGCAGTCCGTCATCACGAGCGCCAGGCCGGCGCCGGCTGCCTCGTTCGCCGGCAGGCAGAGCCCGCCGTACCGCCGTGGCAGCACCAGCACGTCCGCGTCGTCGTACATGCGCCAGTAGTCCTCCACGCCGCCCGTGTGGAGCTCCACGTGGACGCTGGGCGCCACGACGGGCAGCGGGAGCCGGTCGCCCTGTGTGATCAGCCGGAGCCGGAACGGGACGTTGATGCGCTGCACCGCGGCGAGCAGCAGGCTGGTCCCGTTGCGGTCAGCGGCGGCACGGTGGCCGACCACGTGGACGAACACCGGATCCGGACGCCACGGCGCCGCGGTGGGCCACCGGTCGAGCGGCACCGGCACCGGCACCACCGTGGTGGACACCGGGAGCGTGTCGCGCCGCCACGCCGTGGGTGTCCACCAGTCCATCGCGGGCCACGCCTGCGACTCGCGCTGCCACTTCCAGAACTCCGGGTTGATGTGCACGGCGAGCCGCACCCCGTGGTCGTCGCACCAGTGCGGCAGCCGGGTGTCGTAGAACGTCTCGGCGGTGTACGCCACGTCCACCTGCTCGAGCCAGCCGCGCACCAGCTGCTCGTCGCGGAACTTGATCCCGTCGAACGCCGCCACCACGGCCCGGCTCGAGTACCGGCCGTGGTGCATCGGGAACCCGCCGCCGAGCTCGCCCATGTCCACGATCAGCGTCTCGTCGGGACGCATCCCGCGTGACCATTCCCAAGTCTGGATCCCGAGGCCGCGGTCCTCGGCGCGGGCCAGCAGCCCGATCCTCACTCGTCGCCGTCCAGGTGCTCGCCGCGGCGAAGGCGTTCCATCACGGACTCGGTGGGTGCCGGCGCTCCCTCCGGCACGGGCCCGTCGTACGCGTACACCATGTCGAACTTGGGATCTTCGCCGCGGCCGTCGATGTGCCGGCTGCGCGCCTCGTCGCCACCGGGCGCGTACATCACCACCCGGTACTGCTCCCAGCCGGCCTGGCCGTGGCGGTGCCAGGCGTTCTGGACCACGCCGTGCATCACGTCCTCGATCATCGTCCGGGACTGCGTACCAAAGTACGAGCCCAACATCTGGCGGTAGAACCCGGTGGAGGCGATGTGCGGCCGCTGCGACCACTGGACGGTCCGGACTACCGGGACGCCCATCACGTTCAGGCCGAACGGAATCTGGTCCAGCATCAGGTCGCGGTACTGCTCGCGCTCACGGTCCTGGCCGAGCCGCACCACGTTGGCCGCGCCCGACCGGACCAGCATCGTGATGGCGTCGAACGGGATCTCGCCCACCAGCGGCATGTCGTGCTCCACGAACAGCACGCACGAGGTGCGCACCTGCTCGAGCGCCAGCCGGGTCATGTTGGCCTGGTGGGCGTGGTGGTCCGAGATCAGCGGCAGCACGCCGGTCCACTCGTGCTGGCACGCCCACATGACCCGCCCCACGTAGGCCTCGTACTCGCCGCGCAGGTGCTCCTGCTCCGGGCGTACGCCGTCGCACATGATGATGATCTCGGCCTCTGGCAGCCGGTCACGCACGGACTGCACCGTGGTGTGGAGCCGGTGGTACGCCTCGGCGCGCCCGCCGCTCGTCGGGCTCGTCGGGATCAGCGCCGTGATCTGCTCGTGCCGCGGGTCCGACAAGCTGCTGACCTCGAGCACGTCCTGCACGAGCTGGTCGTACAGCCGGCGCTTGCGCTCGAGCCACCAGGCCTGGCACCGGTTGCTGATCCGCTGCCAGTCGCCCAGCACGTACTCCACCGTCTTGGCGAGCTCGTCGGCCCAGTCGTGGACCACCGGGAACGGCACGCCCTCCGGGTACACCAGATCCCAGTAGCCGCGCTCCGGGTAGCCCGGGCAGAGGCCGTCCGCGATCGGGACCGCGCCGGCCTCGATCGCCTCGTACGCACGGAACGAGTCAGGCGTGGCGGGCCCGCTCGGCGCCAGCACCACCCGGCTGTCGGCGAGCTCGCGCAGGTACTCGTCGCGTGGCATGCCCTGCGTGAACCCCTCGGTGGCGGTCCGGCTGGTCGTCCACCGCGCCACCGGGCCCAGCGCCTCGCTCAAGGCGTCCCACATCTGGTGCCGGCGCTCGTGCGTGACCTGGCCGGCGAACTGCACATCGATCGGCCGTGGCGTCAGCTGCTCGTCGTGCGGGTTGAGCTCCGCGAGCTCGTCCACGCTGGCGCAGCCCTCGCCGAGGTAGCGCGGGCCGGGCTCGTGCATGCCTGGCCGCGGCGTCATCACCCACATGCGCATGTTCGGGTGGTTGACCGCGCTGTGCTCGAACGTCGATTCCTCGTCGGAGGTGAGCACGAGCACGCACCACGGCAGGCTGGCGATCATCACGCTGACCTCGTACGCCGTGTGGAACCGGGCCGGCACGATCACCACGGCACCCTCGCCGCCGAGCTCGGGCGGGATCTCGGGCCCGTGCTCGTCCAGGTACACCTCGTGGCGCCACGCCGGCCCGGTCAGCAGCCGGTTGAGCAGCTGCTGGTCCCAGCACATGGCGCGCTCACCCACCCACACCACCCGGGTCATCGGGCCGGCGCCCAGAGGTCGCGGCGGTCGAGCTCGCCCAGCAGCGTCTCCATGCGCTGCCGGTACGTGTGGTGCTGCATCACGTGGAGCATGCCGGCGCGCCGGATCTCCATCTGCTCGCCGTAGCTCATCGCCAGCACGGTGTCGATCTCACCGAACATCGCCTCGATGCTCTCCGGCTCCACCATCATCAGGTGCTCGTGGTCGGTGTACGAGTCCTCGAGCCCTTCCACCCACGGGTGGATCAGCAGCCCGCCGCGGCCCAGCGTCTCGGGGATCCGGTCGGACCAGTACCGGGTGGCGCCACCGGCCAGGCACGAGTCCCCGACGATCACGGTGGCCGAGGCGTACAGGTTGCGCAGCCGTGCACCCCGGACCGCTTCGCCACGCTCGGGCCAGGTGCGGAACTGGCGGGCCCCGTAGCGCGAGCCCAGCAGCCGGACGAGCCGGCGCCGCCACGGCCACTCGGCGTGGTAGCTCTCCCAGCTGCCGACGAACGCCACCTCGCTGGCCATGCGGGGATCGAGGTAGCCCCAGCCGCACTCGAACTCGGCCACGGCGGGCGGCAGCCACAGGTGCTCCACGCCGGCATCGGCCCACCGGTCGTCGTTGCCGCCATCGGCGGTGCACACGAGGTCGCAGCGGAAGAACGGTTGATCGCTGATCTGGGGCTCGCGGTTGAGTCCCCACCAGCGGTCAAGGTGGAACCCCACCGTGGGGCAGTGGGCGGTCCGGCACGACTCGAGCATGCGCTGCTGGACGTCGGCCGGCACCGGTGGATCCCAGCCGGTCCGGGTCCACAGCACGAGGTCGGGCCCGCTGTCCATGCTGCGCGGGACGGCGCCGGCCCGCCACGTCGCCTCGTCGTTCTCCTGCAGCTGGACCACGTGGTGGCCCATGCGGCGCAGCGTCTCGGCCACGTGGTTCTCGGTCGAGTGCTCGGGCTGGAAGTTGCCCACGTACGCGATGCGCAGCGGTGGCCGTGGTTCTGGGTGCGTGGTCATGGCCGAACGGTAACACCGTGGTTCAGCCCAAGCGCGCAGCAGCCCGCGGTGCGGGAGCCGCGGGCTGCTGCTGGGGGGATCTGGTCAGGCGACGGTGACGGGCACCAGCCGGGTCACGCCGTCGTCCTCGAGCATCAGCATGCGTGCGTCGCCCTTGCTGGGGCTGCCCAGCTTGTAGTCGCCGGAGGTGCGGGCCCACCTGTCGGCGCTGACCACGACGGGCTCGGTCACGGCGAGGATCCGGACCAGGTTCACGTTGTGGTACTCGGGCTCGCCGTAGGTGCCCAGGTTCGTGTTGATCGTGGCGTACGTGTCGTTCACGCCAGCGATGCGACCGGCGAGCACCATGCCACCATCGCAGGCCACGCGGGCCACGTCGTGGGTGTGGGCCAGGCGCTCGAGCTCGTCGGCGATGGTCGGGGCGGTGTCCATGCAGGTCACTGTAAGGCAGGATCTCTACCTACGCAACCGCGGTTCAGATCATGCGCCCGGGCGACGCTGGCCGCGGCGCTTGCCCATCGGGATCATGGTCCCGCGGCGCTGCTGCCGGCCCTTCACCACCGACGCCAGCCACAGGTCCACCTCGGGCAGCCCGGTCCGACCGTCCTGGAACAGCGTCAGCGGATCCAAGACGGCCACGCTGACGTTCTGGCGCACGATGGACGTCACACGCCGCGGCAGGCGGCACTTCTTCTGGGCGTCATCGCCAAGCAGGCCGAGCCCCTTGGCGAACTCGCACGCCAGCGACGCCGCCGCGATCGTGCCGCCGATGGCCGGCAGCCCACCACGAGCGAACCGCACCGAGAACGTGCCCGGCTGCGTGTCCGGCAGGTTGGACACCTGGCAGCAGGGCCACGTGCGCTCGCTGCCGTCAGCACGTCGGAGCCCGACCAGGTACCGGTGGTCGTCCAGCCGGTACTCGTTGCTCGGGACCACCTCGCCGTCCACCTTGACCTCGAGCACTTCCACCACCCGGTCAGCCAGCCGGAGCTCCGGCACACCGTCGCAGCCGGTGCGCTCGGACCGGTTGCACGTGCACCCGGTCCAGACGCCCCGCGACACCAGCGTGAGCGGCCGGTACCCGTTGCCGGGCCACGTGGCCGCGCCCACGTACGGCTCTGCGCTCAGAGGCCGCACCGTCTGGACGCACATGCCGGGCCACTGCCGGCCGGTGATCTCGTACAGCACGTCCGACGAGAACAGCAGCAGCTGCTCGAGCCGGGCCGGGTCTGACCCGTAGGTCTGGCACGTCATGTCGCCGAGCTCAGCCCACGGCGAGCACACGCCACCGGACCGCTGGGCGTCTCGTGGATCGTCGGGCATGGTCGGCAGCCTAGGCGCCTACGCGGCCCGGAGAGGGCTACGAGACGGGCGTGGCCTGCGCGCCGCACACGATGGCCGGCAGCCCCGTGGTGGGCACCCACTGCACGGACCGGTCGCTGGCGCTCGGCCAGTCGTTCAGCGGCCCATCGAACCAGTTCGGGTTCTCCACCGCGATGCCGGAGAACTTCGGCTTGCTGGTCGAGTTGCCCTTCTCGTCGTCGCCGCGCTTGAGGTTGCGCACCTTGGGCAGGGCCCACCAGGCGTACGGGAAGTCCGGATCGAGATCCGGGCCGTTGATCCGCTTCGCCCAGAGCTCGATCGAGATCCCGTACCCGCCGATCACGCCCACGGCCGGGCCCGCGTAGCCCTTCGGAGCCGAGCCACCGAGGTCCAGCACCGTGCCCCGCGACAGCATCGCTTCGAGCACCGGTTCTCGCTTCAGGAACTCGAGCTCGATCTCGTCCCACTTGTACGAGGGCGGCGGCTGGTACGACACCACGAGCTCGTCGCACGCGTTGGGTTCCTCGATCTCGGTGCCATCCCGGTACACCGGCTTGAGCGTCGCGGTGGCGAGCGCGCCGGTGGTGTAGAGGTGGCCGGCGCCCGGGGTGGGCACGCCGTTGCTGTCGAGATCGGCGACCCGGAGGGCGCAGACGTGGATCTGGGGGAGGCAGTCGTCAGCCATGGTGGGCTCCTAGCTCTGAACGGTCGTGATGGGCGGAAGTGCGGGCAGGTCGGTCGAGAGGGCGATGCGGCAGCACGGGTCCAGCTGGTACAGGGCGAGCCGCTGCGCCCACACCACGATGTGGTTCGTGGGCCGGTTCAGCGCCTGCGATGCCCCGTAGGCGTCGGCGAGCGTCTTGGGCAGCGGCTCCACCTCGCCGAGCCGCACCTGCACGATGCTGGTGGCGTAGATCCACATCGTGGAGTTGTCCGGCGTCCGGTCGCCTTCGGGTCCGGTGGGCCCCGTGCCGGGGTAGCCGGCGTCGGCGACCACGATCGAGCCCATGGCGGTCGTCAGGACGCCACCGGTGTCGCGGAGCACGTAGCCGTCCTCCTGCGCCTCGGCCAGCACCACGATCGGCACGTGGATCATCAGGCGCCGGCCCTGGCTGCACGCCATGGCCAGCTGCTCGAGGACCGCGATCGCACGAGCGGCCGGCAGGTTCGAGTCCACCACCATGCTGGTGTCGGCGAGGAACGGCGACGCCTGGTCGGTCCGGTTCTCGGCGAGCTCGTTCAGCGTGTGCTCACCGGTCCAGAGCTCGTGAGCGATCTGGTACGACTGCGTGGCCTCGAGCGCACGACGGGCCCGGCCTTCCCAGTCGCGGGCAGCGAACCCCTGCGCCGAGCACTGGTCGGCGCTCCACACGTAGAACGGATCCGCGATGGCCCGGCCGGGCTGCGCCGGTGGCTGGCGCTCCGGGTTGACCCCACACCAGGCGGGTGCGAGGTCGCCGGCCGCACAGGCCTCCGGCGTCCACACCACACCGTTCTCCCAGCGTTCGCCCGTGGTGGTCCCGTTGGCGTTCGCCGCGACGAGCAACGAGTACCGGGGCTGCGCCGCTGGCGGTGCTGTGATGGGATCTCGTGCCACGTGCGCTCCTTGCTCGTCGTTCGGATGGTAGGTGGTGGTGGGGGCCTAGACCACGCAGACCGGGCCCCCACCTCCACATCGTGCCTAGCTGGTGGCCAGGTCCGTGCAGGTCGGCTCCACGGTGCCGGCGCTCGAGCCGTCCGGGCAGAGCGCGTGCGTGATGCGCAGCGACTCCACACCGACGAACGCCACCTCTTCCCAGATCTCGGAGAACATCTGGAAATCGTTCTTGGCGTTCAGGGTGCTGTCGCGGACCACGCCCAGATCGAGCTCGCCGCCGTCCAGGAAGATGAACGTGCCCTCCGGGAACAGGTAGCTGATCACGTTGGGGTGCCAGCCGCGCAGCACGCCGTCGCTCTGGGCGGGGAACACCTGGCCGGCCTCGCCGTCCAGGAACCACGTCACGTTGAGGTGCCGGGCGGCGAAGAACGAATCGATCGCGGCATCGGCCGCGGCCAGGCGCTCGTCGCTCGAGCCGGGCATCTCACGGGCGAGATCCTCGCGGAGCTCGTCGCGGAGGGTGGCCGGAGCCATCCAGCGCAGCGGGGTGGCCGGCAGCATGCGGTGCCGGTTGCGCAGCGCCGAGGCGGCACGGCCCACGCCGGTGAGGACGTCCCGGGTGGCGCCGAGCACCTGCGGGATCGTCACCGAGGTGGACAGCTGGCCGATCCGGGTCAGCAGCCGGGACTCGGCGAACCGGGCCTGCCACGCAGCCGAGAGGCTGACGAACCGGTCCACGCGCTCCGGCCAGGTGCGAGCGTTCCAGTTGCCGATCTCGAGGCACTTCACGATGGCGTACGGGATCACCGTCTCGTCGGTGCCGCACTGCAGGCGCAGGCAGGGCTTGCGCACGCTGGGGTTCTGGGCGGCGCTCGTGTCCATGAGCTCGGTCCAGAGCGAGCTCGAGCCGTTCAGGTCATCGAGCAGCAGCGGCGCCGGGATGATCGAGCCGCCACGCTCGGACCCGAACCGGGGGAGCGCGTCACGCACGGGCCGGTCCGCGACGGCGACCTGCGGGAGGTCGTACCGCGGGACCGCGGGTGCGCAGACGCCACCGGAGGCCGTGATGGCCTCGGGCGAGGTCACGCCCTGGATCAGGCGCTCGTTGCGGCGCACGTTGTCCATCGACAGCGTGGCGTCCTCCGGGTACTGCACCTCGGCGTGGGCGATCGGGATCCGCATGCCGTCGCGGAGCACCATCGAGCCCATGGCGTCGAGCGTGGCGGCGAACGCCAGGCCGAGCCGTTCGGGCGTGTCGAGCCGGGCGCCCATGTTGGCGTTGGGCACGTTGGCCGACGCCGTGAGCGCAGCGACCTGACGGGCCGGCTGGCGCGGGGCGGCGGCACGGGGGCGCCGGGCGTTGACCCGGGAGACGCGGGTGCCGGAGGCCGCGACGGCCTCGGGCTCGGCGTCGGCCGGATCGGCGTCCGGGTCCGCGTCGGGATCGGCGTCCGCGTCCGGGTCGGCATCGGGATCAGCCGCGGGGTCGGCGTCCGGGTCGGCGTTGGCCTCCGGGTCGCCCTCGGGGTTGTCGCCGCGGAGCCGGTCGGCGAGCGCCTGCGCCCGCTCGATCGCCTCGGCGTCGCCGGCCTCGAGCTCAGCCACCCGGGCGGTGACGGCATCGGAGGCGGTCGCGATGTAGTCGAGCTCGGCCAGCTGCTCGTCCGTGGGGGCCACGACGGGATCGGCCGACAGGGTGGCGTCCAGGATCGTGTTGGCCCGCTCGAGCAGCGCCGTGCCGATCTGGTCCAGGTCGTCGTCGTAGGCGGTGAGATCGCTCAGCGCCTCGTTGAGCGTCGCCTGCTCGTCCTCGGTGAGGTCGTTGCGGGCGAGCAGTGCGAGCAGTTCTTCCAGGGTCAACATGGGTCCGTCTCCGGGGTGAAGATCATCGGGGTGGGTGTTGCTTGCGTGGGAGCCGATGACCTCCGTGCACTACGTGACGGTGGCGACGATCTGACTACGGCAGACCTGCTCGGCCGTCAGCATAGGCACAGGTCTGCGCGCTTGTCGTGGATCTTGTGCGCGCGTGCGCGCGTCAGCGTCGCTGCAGCCGGGCTGCGAGCGCCGCCCCGGCATCGCCACGCAGGTGCGCGGTGCGCCGGTCCAGGCGTTCCATGCCGGTCTGCAGATCGGCCAGCATGAGCACCACCTGGTCGAGCCCGACCGGGCCGGCACCGGCGCTGGCCACGATCGCTGCACGGCGCGCGCACTCCGGGCACGGCTCCACGATCCCGGACGCCACGATGCCCAGCACCTCGCGGCCGGCCCCGGTGTCCACGATGTGGGCCCGCATGGCCGGCTGCACCGATCGCATCCCGGAGGCGACGAGCGCCCGGCGTGCGATCGGGAACCCGGGCACGTTGACCGCCACCGCGGTGATCATCTCGTTGCGGCCCTCGATGGGGCGCCAGTCCCCGGACAGCGACGAGGCACGCAGGACTCGCAGCTGCAGTTCGTTGATCTCCGGTCGGAGCGCACCGCAGACCCATGGACCGAACTCGCCGTTGCTGGCCACCACATCGGCCCAGCCGGCCGCGTTGTGCGCGTAGTGGTCACGTGCCTGCGGTGCGGCGAGCCGGACGCTGGGATGGTCGCAGCCCGCGACCAGTACCCCGGTGGGCACGTCGGTGCCGTCCTCGCACACCACGTGGCCCAGGTGGAAGTCCGGGTACCCCTCGGTGGACTCGGGTGGCTCCACGCAGACGCCGGGCCCCATGGGGTCCGCGACGTGGCACTGGCCCCAGCGGGCCACGTGGCCGTACACCTGGCCGTTGTCGGTGATCGTGAGCGGCACGGCCAGCGAGCCGTCGCGCTGCTCCACCAGCCGCGGGTCGCCGAGCTCCGGTTCGGGCTCGTGGAACCACGCAGCCGGGGGCGCCACCGGGGCGGCGCCAGCGGTGACCGCGGTGGCCGAGCGCAGCACCATGCCGGCGAACGAGGCAGCCACGGCCTCGTCGCTCGCAGCAGCAGCCGGTGCCTCGGGCGCAGGCGTCTCGGCCGGCGCGCCCTCGAGCTCGATCGTGGCGTTGGCGAAGGCCGGGAACGGCGTATCGGTCAGCCCGATGATCTGGTACGCCATGAACCGCATCACGCCGTCGATGCACCAGCCGTCGTCCTCGTACTCGGTGCACTCGAACTCGGCTTCCACCTCGCCGGGATCCACCGACACGCCGGTGCGGCCGGCCAGCATGCGGTCACGCAGAGCTCGGCCAGCGTCGCTGTCGTAGAACCCGCCGCCCATCGTGGGTGTGCCGCCGCCCTCGTCCACCGTGTCGGCGAACCCAGCCAGCACGGCGCCGAAGTGGCCGATCTCCGTCTCGGTCTGCGACATGAGCGGCAGCGCGTACACGGCGGGGTCGCGGAACGACCACGAGCAGTCGGTGAAGTCGCGGCCGTCGCCGGTGTCCTCGGAGAACGCCACGCCGGTGGTGGTGGTCCACCGCTCCGGGAGCACTCCGGTGGTCGTGCCGTCGCTGGTGGCGTTGGGCTCCGCGGCCAGCTGCGCTCGGATCTGGTCGGCGATCGCGGCCAGCGCGTCGTCGTAGGTGTTGTGGTCGGCGCCCAGCTGGTTGCCCGACCCGTCGAACACCTGCCACACGTTGCCGTTCTGCTCGATGCGGTACATGCGGCAGAGGCTAGGCGGCGCGCACTGGGCGCGTCCGGAATCCAGCTACTCGAGCGGTCCGAGGTCCACGTTCGTCTCGCCGTTCATGTCCACGATCACCGGCGCCACGTCGCACTGGCAGCCGCTGTGGTCGCCCGGAATGTAGTAGGCGCCATCGGGGAACGAGCCGCTGACAGCCAGCTGCGGGTCGGACCAGTCGGTGAACACCAGGCCGTCGAGCTCCACGTGCGGCTCGAACGGGCGTGTGCGGCCACCGGGCCCGTACACCCACTCGTAGGCCTCGGTGCCGTAGCCCATCTGGCCCAGCACCTCGTTGATCAGGTCACCGGTCCCGACGCCACCCAGGTACTGATCGTTCGACAGCGCCACCCAGGCGTCACCGCCGCCCGTGGTGGACACCGCGCCGTGCCCGCCGACGATCGACACCGCTTCGCGGATCATGCCCGGAGGGACGTTGACGCCGGCCGCGGCCTCGCCCACCGCCTCGAGCGCAGTCGCCGAGGGGTCGAACAGCAGGCGCTCGGCGTGCGCCGTCAGCGCATCAGCGAGCCACGCCCATGCTTCCTCGAGCGAGTCCGCTTGGCGCAGCTGGAGCTCGGCACGGCGCGCCGCCTCGAACCCGCCCACGGTGCGCGACACGAGCTCGATCGCCTCGGCCTGTGCGCTCGCACCCCATGCCATGAACTGCTCGCGCATCGGTGCCATGGCGTCGGCGAGCAGATCCGCTGGGGTCATGCCGGCGTCGGCAACGAGCCCGCGGCCGATGTGCGCTGCAGCCAGCCGCGGGTCGATGCCGCGCAGCAGCTGGCGGAACGAGGCCTGGCTGCGCAGCTTGTTCCCGGCCCGCTCGAGCGCACGATCCAGTGTGCGATCAGCGAGGATCAGGAGCCGGGTCCGCAGGTCCATGTCCAGGTCCATGAGGCGCCGGCCCAGCTGGGTGCGCCGCGGCGTCCGTCCGGTGGACACCACGGCGGTCGTCTGGATGGCGGTCAGGCGCCGGGTCGCCAGCGCGGCAGCGAACCGGGGGTGACGCTCGAGTGTGCGCATCATCCGGGCCTGCGCGTCTGCCGGGTCCGCGTCCGGGTCTGGATCCTCGCCACCATCGTCGGCCGGCATCCCGTCAGCCGGCAGCGCGGGCGCCTTCGGGATCGGCACCACATCGATGTTGACGCCCATCAGGTCGAGCAGCGCCAGCGACAGGTCGGCGGTGAAGATGCCGCGCTTGAGCCCGGTCCGCTGCAGGAGCTCGAGCGGTTCCGGTGCGTCGTCGTCGCTGAACCCGTAGTACCGGCGCAGCGCCTCGTTCGAGATCACGAGAGCGTCGTGGGCCTTCTGCGCGGCGTCGGACTTGTCCGGGTCCGAGACGAGCGCCGATGCGTCGTACCAGACGAACAGGAGCTCGCACTGCACCGGGTCCGCTCCGGCGTCCACCAGGTTGGCCCGCAGGTACGACGAGGTGAGCGCGTCGCAGATCATCTCGAGGCGCGGCTGGTGGTAGTCGCTGAACTCGTCCTCGTCCACCTGCTCCGCGTTGGCGAACGTGGTCTGCTGGTGGCCCATCGTGGACTCCACCGGCCAGTTCAGCCCGCGGGCCAGGCGCTCCACCCGGGCCTTGATCCGGTTGTCCAGCTGCTCGCTGGGCTTGCGACCGAGGTCCACCCACCGCACGTACTTGTCCGACAGGTACGCGCCCGGGCCACGCAGCAGCGCGGGTGCCACGGCACCCGGGTCGCCCGGGTCGTCCACCGGATCCGAGAACACGTCGGTGATCTCGTCGGTGAGCGGGTCTGCGTCGGCCTCGTCGCCCGTGTCGTCGCCGTCATCGGGTGGCGCACCGAACGAAAGCTCGTTCGGGATGGTCAGCAGGCCGGCGTTGTGCCGGCTGCGCGAGTCGGCCAGCACCTCGGCGTGGAGCGTCACCAGCGCCTCGCACTCGCCGCGCACGCCGGCCATGGCGCAGTCGGCGAGCGCCGACCAGCGCGGGTGGCGCTGCCACACCCTGATGATCGTGTCCGTCTCGGGGTTGAGCTCGGTCCCCTTGTCATCCGGCGAGTCCTTCACCACGTAGGTGGCTGTCTCGCCGGTGCCCTTGATCTGCACCTCGGAGATGCTGCGCACGTCCCAGTCCTCGTCGCGGCCCTCGTTGATCTGGCCGAGCGGGCCCACCGTGGGCTCGATCGCTCCCCAGCCGACGATGTAGCACTCGCCTGCCACGTCGAGGTTCATGGAGAGCTCGCGCATGATCTCGGGCTGACCGCCGAGGCTCGAGCGCAGCCGGGCCAGTTCGAGCTCGGCGAGGCGTGCGAGCTCCGGGCTGACCGGCGACGCGGGGTCGCTGGCCAGGATCGGTTCCTTGCCATCGGCCGGCATGGTGGCCACCACCAGGCGCACCTTGGCGATCTGGTTGCCCATCCGCCACGTGCCCTGCTTGACCTCGGGCACGCTGTCGAAGTAGGTCCAGTTCTCGTCCTGCCATGGCTGGCGGCGCCCGCCCTGCTTGCGAGCCATCTTGGGGGACTCGAGGCGGATCCGGGTCGCAGCAGCGAGGACCGGCGCCGGGCCCTCTCGTCGCGGTCGCAGGCGTGGGAGTTGCACGCCGCGAGCGTAGGCGGTCAGGCGGTGCTCGGCGTGGGTAGCTCGTCGGGGTGCTGCTGGCACCAGAGCAGCGCGAGCGCCAGGCGTTCCATGTGGTGCTGGCTGGGCGGCGACCCGATGTGCCAGTGGCGCTCCGGGTACAGCGTGTGGAACGGGCACTGAGCCGGCCATCATCGTCTCCACCTCGGCGCGCTCGATGCCGAGCCCGGCCGGCGCCGGCACCTTGGGCAGTAGCGACGGCGCGGGCCCGCGGTGCACCGGTCAGCCCTTCTCGAGCCGGGCCAGCAACGCCGCCGCCGCGGACAGCGCCGCGACCTCGGCGACCGGCTGCCACACGAGCGGGTGCCGGCGCCGCATGATGATGATCACGACGGCGATCCACCAGCCGGCGCACCAGCGGCACACCAGCAGCGTGGCCCACTTGGGTGCGTCCACGTCATCGATCGCACGCTCGGTCCACGTCTGGTCCGGGTACATCTGCTCCACCTCGATGCGCCTCGTGGGGTCGGCGTGCTCGTACACGGTGCTGATGGCGAGATCCCGGAGCGGTGCCGTGATGACGTCCGCGGTGGCCAGCCGGGTGAGCCGGTACGCGGCCACGGCGTCCAGGACGAGCTCGAGCGGGTTCACGTCGCAGCGTTCTGCTGGAACCGCACGGCGAGATCGAACAGCGCGCCGGCTGGCGGATTCGAGTCAGAGGCCAGCGCGCTGATGTTGCCGCCGATGGCTGCCACCATCTGCGACCACCGGTCGGGGAACGATGGATCCTCGGCCCACCAGGTGTGGAACACCTGCGAGTCGCCACCCATGGCGCACCAGACGTCCAGCAGCAGCGTGACGGGCTGACGCTGGGCCGGAGCGGCGGGCGGTAGCGGGTCGTCCATGGCTGCCGGCTCGGTGCGCACGTGGAGCCACTGGCCGAGCGGTGGGCACAGCGACAGCAGCGGGTGCGCCACCACGTTGTGCACGGTGTCGGACCAGCCGTACCTGACGACGGCGACGGCCACACCGCCCAGCAGCAGGATGCCGAGCACGACGAAGGTCCCGAGCGGCTGGCTGATGTGGCCGGCCTCCTGCGTGGCCTCGGCGATCACCGCGGCGTCCTCACGTCTTGGGTGGGTACGACCCACTGGCGCCGCTCGATCCAGAACGCAGCGGCCTCGCCGCGATCTCGAGCCTGCTGCTCGCGGCCGTCCACCCACGTGACGCACCCGCAGGCGCTGCCGCCGTCGCACGCCACGAGCTCGTAGTGGGCCACGTCTGGACCCCAAGCGATCACCGACTGGCCCCAGTGGTTGCAGTCGTGCTCGCACGGCACGTCGGTGGGCATCACGCCCTCGTACGAGGCGAAGTGCCGCACCTCGTCCACCTCGATGTGGAATGGCGTGCTCACCGTCGTGCCGCCTTGCGCTGGCCGGCTCGAACCGAGCGCCAGAGGCCCAGCGGCCACGCCACGATCCACAGCGTGACACGTCCGGCCCAGCACGCCGGACGCCACCACCACCCCACGAGCAGCCACCAGGTGATACCGGGTCGATCAGGCATCGTCGTCTCCCTCTTCCAGTTCCTCGGCGATCGCCGAGAGCGTCGCAGCTGCAGCGAGGCGCACCAGCGGGTGGTCCGGGTCCAGCCCGGCCTCCTGCAGCTTGCGGTTGATCCGGTTCGCACGGGCCAGCGCCGACACGGCTGCTGGGCCCTCGGCGGCGATCTGCTGGGCGAGTTCCACGGCCTCGGCGGTGGGCTCGTCGCTCGGCCACTCCGGCAGCACGGTGGGCAGCTGCTGCGCCGCCCAGAACGTGCAGAACTCGTCGCCGTCCTTCAGCAGCACCTCGTCCTCGTCCTGGATCACCTCGAGCACGGGCCGGCCGGTGGCGGGCGCGTGGGAGATCCGGGCGGCGTACTGCCAGTGGTCCTGGCCGGAGATCGTGCGGCGCTTCACCCTGCGCCCCGGCAGCCGCAGTCCTCGCCGCGCACCACGGTGAGCACCCTCGATGTCGGGAACGTGACCTCCCAGCGGTTGCGGCCCAGCGACTGGACCGCCAGCACGTTCTCGTACCGGCGATCGTTCCCGACGCCCACCCGCATGACGTTCTGGCGGATCAGCACCGGCTCGTCCTTGCCGAGCACCGTGCCCTCGTCGTCGGTGACGGTCGCGGAGGCGAGCGACAACTGTGCAGCCATGGTGAGTCCGATCTGTCGGTGTAGCGGGGTGGCGGTCATCGTTGCATGCCATGGTGCCGGCGCTCGGCGTCGAGCATCGTGCGGATGAACGAGGCCGGCAGCGTCGCTCGGTGGCGCCAGCCGTGGCCCGCGACCACGTGCGCGCCGTGCACCGCGGCGTACACGGTCGGCGCCCCCGGCTCGGCGTGGTCCATGCACGCCAGTGCCTCGTCCACCGCTGGGCAGGTCATGGGACCGGGACCAGCTGCCCATCGGTCCAGCGGTGGAGCAGCCCGCAGGCGTCGCACCGCCACACCTTGGCCGGGTCGTCGTACGGGAGGACGTCAGCCGTGGATGCCTGCGTGTGCGTGCACGTGGCCGGGTCGGCGTCGCCGGCCAGCACCGGCTCTGGTGTCAGCGCCGCCAGCGCGGCGCGGGCCTCGGGTGAGCTCGTGACGAGATCGGCCAGCCGGTCGTGCCAGCGATCGACGCGCATCTGCTCCACCGCCCGGGTGCCGGCCGCGTGGGCGTCGCGGACCATGCGGTGCGGGATCGGGGGCCCGACCGGCTCGGCCACCGTGACACGGCCGGCGTGGCGGATCCGCTTCACCGGTGGCGCCGGTCGTACTCGTCCAGCGCCTGCTGGGCTCGCGGCGACAGCGGGGTGTCGTCAGTCCCGACGCTGATGTGCTCACCGTCGTGGTACTCGTACGGCCCGCCTTCGGGCTCGCGGTCACGGTCGCGGATCACAGCCAGGCCTCCGGGTGGTGGAAGTCGCAGAGCTCGATGCCGCAGTCAGCGTCGAGATCGTCAGTGGCGAACCGGCACGCCGCGGCGCCGGCCTTGATCAGCAGCACGGCCTGATCGTCGGTCAGGTTGTCGTCGTCGCTGCCGGGCTCCACCAGCCACATCTTGGGCGGGTCGCACTCGGCCACGAGCGTGACCATGTTGGACGAGCTCGTGGTGCCGTCCAGGTGCGTCTCGATGGGTGCGAGCTCGGCGCGGAACAGGCGACGCTCACCGGGTGGCAGCTTGGCGAGCTCCACCACCAGGGTCATCTCGATCTGCCAGTTGAGCTCTGCGAGTGCAGCACCCAGCTGATCGTCCATCAGCGCGGCCGGCGTGCGGCGCGGGATGGTTGCGGTACTGGACGGCATGGGCACCTCCTTGGGTCAGGTTCCCCATGACTGTACCGCGGTTCACCACCGCGGGGTACTACCTCTTCCCGGGCAGCCGGGGCCCACCCTTCGCCTTCGGCCTCGAGATCACACCGGACCGGCGTCCACCAGCCGCTGGCCCAGCTGCCGCGGGTGCACCGCCACCGCCGCTGCGCTTCGGCTTGGACACCTTGGCCGGGCCCTCGTTGCCCAGCATCAGGTCGGTGACGGCGAACACCAGAGCGTCCACACGGTCCGGGCTGAACGACGACGGCATGGCCTCGTCGTCGTCCGTCTCGGACTCGTCCACCGGTTCGCCGTCCACCTGCGCCGTCACGATCTCGCCCTCGTCGTCCGCGTCGGCCTCCTGCGGTTCGTTCGGCACCCAGTTGGTCATCTGGTGCTCGAGCAGCGGCAGCCGGCCCACGTGATGGATCCGCGCCTGGCCCTCACCGGTCTGGACCGCGGTGGCGGTCTGCTCGTACAGCATCACCACCGGCTCGGCTCGGAGCGCCTTGCCGCGAGAGGCGTTGACCCACTTCCATGGCGGCTTGCCCTGCGGGTGCTGCACCTGCGCCATGGCCAGCTTGACCTGCTCGCCCTGGAAGTTCTGTTCGATCACCACCGTGTCGGCCTGGTGCGACCAGTAGGCCTCGGCCACCCGGTCGGCCCACATCTTGGGCCCGCCGCGCACCGAGTAGTCGGCGAGCACGTAGGCGTGTCCGTCCCAGCCCTTGCCCACCACGATGATGCCGCACTCGTCGTTCGTGGAGCCCCAGCTGGGATCGACCGCCACCACGATGCGCCGGTACCGGGCTGGTGCGTCCTCTGGGCTGATGCGGCCGAGCTCGATCTGCTCGTCATTCCACAAGGCGCCCTCCACGTCCTCGAGCAGTTCACCGTCGAGCTCCTGCCGGCCCAGCCGGGTGCCCGCGTAGGTGTCCTCGTACCGCTGCCGGACCTCCGGCGCCAGGTGCGGATTGTCACGGGTGCGCGCCCGGGTGACCGTCGTGGTGGGCGCGCGCATGATCTTCACGAAGTGCGGGCGGTTCTTCGGGGTGGACGAGGCGACCACCCGCGGGTGCTGGCCGAGCCGCAAGCCCAGCACCATGTGGTTCCAGCAGGCACGCAGGTACCGCCACGCCGCCAGTTCCTCGGCCCACACGAAACAGCGGTTGCCACCGGCACGCAGCCGCTCCACGTCCTGTTTGGTGTAGGCGCCGAACAGCTTGGCCTCTGCGCCGTTCGTCCACGTGACGAACGTGCCGCCCTTGCGAGTCCGTTCCACCACGGTGGGGTTGTGGGCGAGCAGCCCGCTGGGCCCGTGCACGCAGGCGTCGGAGGCGTCGCCGAGCGTCGGCGCGATGATGGCCATGCGGTGGCCACCCGGGATGCCGGGCATGCAGGCCGGCCCGCGTGCGTGCTTGTCCATCGCGTTGGCTCCGGCGTCCGTCTTGCCGACGCCACGGCCCCCGGTGAGCAGCCACACGAACCATGCCGCGTCGTCGTCCGGTGGGATCTGGTGTGGCATCGGGGTCCAGGCCTGGTGGCGCAGCGACGCCATCACCTGCTCGAGCAGTTCGAGGTCGGCCGGGTCATCGAGCGATGCGGCGAACGACTCGAACGCCTGCGGGTCCATGTGGCCGACGAGCTCGCGCAACTCGTCCATCGGGTCTGCGATGTGGAGCGCCTTGCGGACCGGCATCACGTCATGGTGCCAGACGCGGCAGCGCCCACCCCGGTGGAGGGTGGGCGCTGCTCAGGCTGGGGACCAGCGGCGGATCCGGTCGCACCAGCCACGAGTGACTGTACCGGGGTTCACACCCAAGGGCAAGGCGGGCCGGGTCAGGTCTGCAGCGCCGAGAGGATCGTGCGCAGGTAGTTGTTGATCCGCTCCACCTGGTCGTGCTGCTCCCGGACCGCTCGAGCGATCGGCGACAGCACCTCGGAATCGTCGGCCGCACGCTCGGGCGAGGCGTGGTCGCCGTGGTCCGCGGTCTGCACGGCCTTGGTCCGGCGATCGAGCTCGGTCACGAGCTCGGACAGCGTGGCGATCTCCTGGTACGCGTTGCCGAGCTCCCGATCGATCGGGCCCCGGTCGCGCTCCACGGGGTCGATGTCGGTCCTGGCGGCGGTCGTTGCTTGCTGGTCCATGGTGGTGGCTCCTGTTGCGTGGTGGAGCTCACAGCATAGGTCAAGCGCCGGCTCGCCGCAGGGCTGCACGCTCGCCGGCCTCACGCTTGGACTTGGCCTTGTGGCATGGAACGCAGAGCAGCTGGAGGTTGTACGGCAGCCACCAGCGCAGCTGCTTGCGTTCAGCCGGCGTCAGCGACCAGAGCGGCCGCACGTGCTCGAGCTCGAGCGGGCCCGGCCCGTCGCACGCCCAGCAGGTGTCGCCGTGGAGCTCGAGCAGCTGCGAGGTCGCCACCGCGGGCATCGTGGCCAGCAGCCAGAGATCCACGCATGTGTCGCTGCACCAGGTGCGGCGCCGCGGTGGGAGCTCGGTGGTGCCACACATCGAGCAGGCGCCCGCTGTGGCCTCGTGGGGTGGGCGTGGCGGCTTGCGGACGCTGGCACTGCGCCGGGACGTGGCGTTGCGTCGCTCGCGCTGCTCGGACTCGTGGCGCCGGCACAGCTTGCCGTTCCAGCCCACGTACTCCCAGCAGCCTCGTCTCGTGCAGCGTGGAGCTCGTCGGAGCCACGAGAGGCAGTGGGCGCACCGGCATCGTTCGTCGGCCGGCCGGCTCGGGCAGTGGCAGACGTTCTCCGGGTGGGCGCACCACCAGTCGGTCGGGTCGTCGCCGCGGGCCAGTACCTGGTCGAGCGTGAACTGGGCGCGGGCCCGGTTGTCGCAGCACCGGCAGCAGGCCGGTGGGTCAGCCTGCACGGATCGGTAGGCCGAGCTCGCTGGCAGTGTCCGCTGGGCCTTCGCCCTTGGCGTACGTGGACACGTGGTGCACGGTGGCGCCGAGCTCGAGCCGGGCAGCCAGCTGGTCGGTCGGCCATGGGTCGCGGGGCCCGACGCGCTCGAGGCTGATGCGCCACCGGTCGTGCCACACCTTGGACTCGATCGGGCGCACCTCGGTGACCAGATAGACCAGCCGGGCCGTCACGTACACGTCGCCCGGCTCGGGGAGCGCCGTGCGTTCATCGATGCGATCGAACCGGTGGACCGGCATCAGCTGCCCACGGTGGCGCCGCACGCTGCGCACTGGTTGCCGATCCGGCGCCCGACCGGGTGCGGGCACTTCACGCCGGGTGTGGAGCTCCGGGCGGCGCGCGCGCGTGGCCGGCCCACGCTCGCACGCGCGCGCGGCAGCGATGGTGCGAGGTCGGCGCTGTCCACCGGGCCCTGGTCCTTCGGCGGCTGGACGAGCCCGACGTGGCGGCGCAGCACGTCGTCCACGATCTGGGTCACGCTGCGTTCCTCGCCTGGTGCAGCGGCGAGCGCCTTCAGCCGGTCGTTCACGTCGCCGGCCACTCGGATGGTGGCCATGTCAGCCGAGCCCCAGCTGGCGGCGCAGCGTGCGGCGCACCACGTAGGCCACCGATCGGTCGTCGCGCTCGGCCTCTCGGCGCAGCCACTCGTGCTGCTCCGGGGTGACTCGCACCACCAGCTGCTTGTCGTTCGTCGCCATCAGCCCTCGCCTGCCTGGTCGTCGTCTAGTTCGGTGCCGGTCGTCTCGATCGCCTCGTGCGTCCCCTGATGCTGCCGCAGCGCCGCCACCAGGGACTTGGCCCGCACCTCCACCGGGATCGCCTCACCATCTGGGCCGCTGATCTCGATGCGACGCCGGCCCCAATCCTCCGGGAACCGGCGCTCGAGCCGCCAGCGCAACATCGCACCATCGGGCTGCGCCGTCTCGGTCCGGGTGACGTGCTCGAGCACCTGGCCGTCCTTGTCGCGCTTGATCACCGTCGAGACGATCTGGTGGCCACCGCGGGCCAGCTGCAGCGTGGTGGCCACGTCGTCGGCGCGCGCGAGTGCCTGCGCTTGAGCTACTGCGTGGGAGAACTTCATGCAGTCCCGCTGGTGTTGGGTCAGCGACTTGAGTGTGCGGCCTTGGCGTGCCACGAGGTCGTGGGCGGTGGCGCCGACCTTCAGCCACTCGTAGATCGTGGTCTTGTCCACGTCGGCGATCGCTGCTGCTGTCTCCACGTACTCGCCTAGGCGCAGTACCTCGATGATGCGTTCGCCGGCTGTCACCTTGACCTTGCGGCCTGACTCGGGATCGTCGCGGACGAGTACCACTGTGTTGATCTTGGGCGGTCGTCCACCGGGCATGCGATCAGCCTGCCGCGCGTGGGGTGTCGAGTGCTGACTGGATCTCGTCGTAGTACGGGCAGTCGTCCGGGACGTGCTCGAACGCCAGCTGCAGCAGGTTGCGCAGGTGGTCGTCGGTAGGCCGGTCTGCTGGTTCAGCGCCGACGCCGCATCGGGTGCAGTCGGCGTACCTGAACGCTTGGCCGCTACACCAGCCGCACGTCTCCCACTCTCCGTAGTCGTTCTCGTACTCGCCGGGGTGCTGCGAGTCGTGCGACGAGCCGGAATCGTCGCGGGTGCACAGGCATGGCTCGGTGCGCTTGCCGTCGTGGACGCCTGGCGCCTTGGCCAGCGCGGGGTGATCGAGCAGCGCGTACGGATCGAACGCTGGGCCCTCGCTCACAGCGTCCCCATGAGGTGGTCGCGGGCGGCGTTGATGTACGCCTGCTGGGCCTGGTTGCCGCCCACGTCGGGGTGGTTGCGCTTGCTGGCGAGCCGGTACGCCACGAGCACCTGGCCCTGGTCGTCGGGGTCGAGCTCGTCCATGCCGGCCATGGTGGCGAGGTAGCGGGCCACGTCGGCGCGGGACTGGGTGGCGCCCCCCATGGCGGTGCCGGTGCCGAGCTCACGGAACCCTGCGTACTGCTGGCCGCGGTCGGCGACGCCGTACCGCTCGAGCCGGCGCAGGTCGTGGAGCCCGATCGTGATGGCCCGCAGGTTGATCTGCCAGTCCGGTGGGTCGTTGGACCAGCGGCCGGCGTGCTCGTCGCACGTGTAGACCAGCGTGCCGTAGTCCTTGGTCACCACCGTGAGCGCCACGCCGGGGTGACGGACGTCGGCACGTGCACGTAGCTGGCCGTCCTGGCGCAGATCGGCGGCGCCGTTGCCGAGCACCAGCTGCAGGTGGGCCTCGGTCACCCGGAGGTGTTCGAGCTCGATCTGCAGTTCCTTCAGCGTCCGTTCGTACAGCCCGCGGGACTCGAACGGGTTCGCCGACCGGGACGTGGTGGTGAACAGCGACTCGTCGGTGTGCCGGTACTGCAGCGGCCAGGCCTTCTCCGGGAGGTTCCAGCTAGGCATCGGTCAGTCCTCCACGCCGAGCCAGGCCAGCAACGTCATCACGTCAGCGGCGAGCAGGTCCACCATCCGGTACATGAGCTCCGGTTCGGCGGGATCCTCGAGCAGGATCGCAGTGCGCTTGCCGGCGCCCACCGCCCAGCCGAGCTCGAGGTGAGCGGACCGCCCGCACGGCATGACGAGCACGAACGTGTCGGCGCGCAGCATGGCGGCGTGGTCGCGGTCGTACCCATCGGTGGCGACCGGGTGGTGGACCATGCGCAGGTACTCGTCCACCGGCACGAGGTCGCTGCCCTTGGCCGGTATCTCGCTGGGTTCGGCCGGGTCGTCTCGTACGTCACGCCACGAGAACCCGCCGCTGCCGTCGCCGTCCGGGTCGCGGAAGTCGTAGCAGTCGATCTGGGCTGCCCGCAGCATGGCGATGATCGCCGGCTGCAGTGGGTTGCGCCACGAGGACGCCACGTACACGTAGTCGGGGCGGGTGGTCTGGTCGGTCATGCGTGGTCCGATCTGGTTGCGTGGTGCGCCCATGGTAGTGAACCGTGGTGTGCGCGCGTGGGTGGTCAGTCCGGGAGCTCGTACCCGTCGCGCCCCGGGCGTGGCTCGGCGGCTGCCGAGCTCATCGGCAGATGGGTCTGGACCTCGAGCGCACGGGCAGCACCGGCGAGGCCGGCCGGCGTGGCCAGCGGGGCGCACACCGGGCACGTGGCGCTGTCGTGCGGGTCGGTGTGGAGCTCGGCCAGCGGGATGCCCTGCCAGGGAGACTCGTCAGCCATGAGCGGCCACCTGCTCGAGCACAGCCGCCACGAGCTCCGGCGATGCCGGCCGGAGGCCCTGGTGGCCCTTCGCCGGGATGGGCTCGGCCAGTGGCTCGAGTCGATCGAACAGCCAGCCGCGCCGGCCTGGCCCGTAGCCGCCCCATGCGATCTCGTTCGTTACGTCACGAGTGCCACCGTGGCTGGGCCAGTCCAGGATCAGCGTCGGCGGGTCTGCACCCAGCGGGCCCCAGTTCACGCCCTCGTGCAGCACGATCACCGGCTCGCCGGGGTGGTCGCCCTCGTCGCCATCGAACAGCCCGGTGCGAAAGCTGGTAGAGCCGCCGATGTGGGCGCAGCCGGCGAGCCATCCGACGCCCACCGCGTGGCCGTGGTGGAGCGTGCCGGCAGCCAGTCGCTCGTCGTACCACTGGCCCACCGGCGCCGGCACCTCGGCTCGCTCGGCGCGTGTCAGCCGGTGCTGCGCCGCCATGATGATGATCGGCCCGCGCCATGTGGTGCCCCAGCCTCGTGTCTCGATCGACTTCGGGCCGTCCGGCTCCACGAGCGCGGTGGCCCATGGCTCCCACAGCGACAGCGCCATGAACGCCATCATGCTGCGCGCCCCAGCGTTTGCTCGATCTGCTCGAGCGCCGCGTGGGTGTCCACGAGGTGGATCATGTCGCCCTTGGCGAGGACGTGGCGCCAGCGGTCCAGCAGCGGCTCCACGAGCTCGTCACGGTCGCAGTGCCAGTCGCCGTGCTCACGGGCAAAGAGGACCCACCGGGTGCGGCGCTCGTCCACGATCCACGGCAGGAGATGCAGCACGGCTCTGGACGCTGCCCGGTACTGGGTGTGGCCACGGTCGGCGAGCCCAGCGGCCATCATGGCGGCGACGGCCTGGCCGATGGTGAACGAGAGCCGGTACCCGGAGCCCGGACCGGGCATGCCGAACTGGTCGGCGAGCCGGCAGGCGGTGGTGTAGTCGTCGCGGCCGAGCAGCCGGGCGAGCTCTGGGCCGGTGATCTTGCTGCCGGCCATCAGCGCGTCTCGGTCTGGACGGGACGCAGACGGCGTGCTGCCTCCATGAACCGCTCGTACCGCCAGCCGGCGTCGCTGTCGAGCTCGCTTGCGGCTTGCTCGAGAGCGTCGGCCACCTCGTCGTCCGGGATCGTGCCAAGCGGGCACGGGCCGGCCAGCGGGCAGTCCCTGGTGCAGCGTCCGCCGTGCGCGCACATGATCTCCGCGTCCACCACGTCGTCGTCGTCCATCAGAGCGCCACCGCCTCGAGCACCACGCCGTTCGGGAGCGTCAGCGGGCCCCACGGCTGCGCCTCCGGCTCCGGCACGTCATGGTCGGCGAGCCACTGGCGCAGCTGCTCGGTCGGGATGCGCGGCTCGTCGCCGTTGATCCCAGCGGTGTGGTAGTAGGCCAGGCTCGCCACCTTGTTCTGGGCGTCCGTCATGGGGCGCAGCCGGGCCGGGTCGTCGCCGCGCCAGAACCGGACCAGCACCGGTACCTTGCTGCGCTTCGCCGCGGGCTCGGGCACCGGTGGCGCCACGAGCACGAACCGCGGCTTGCAACACGTCGCCGGTGTGGCCTTCTGGCCGTCCAGCTGTGTGTGGAAGTTGTCGGTGGCGTGGGCCGAGGCGTTCGCCCGGGCTTTCTTGCACGTCGAGCGGTGGATCTTCAGTGTGTGGTCGCGGGCCAGCGTGACCAGGTACGGCAGGTCGGTGTCCATGGTGCTCCTTGGGATCGGCACGTGTGTGTTGACCAGGGAGACTACACCATGGTTCAGGCTGCTGCAGGTTGGAAGTCGTGCGGCTTGCCGGTGCGCTCGAGCACCGGGACCAGGCCGGTGGCTGCCTGCCAGCGTCGGCACGCCACGTCGGTGTACCCGCGGCCCTTCTCCATGCCGTACCCGCGCCGGCCCAGAGCGTGCGCCGCGATCAGCGTCGTGCCGGATCCAGCGAACGGGTCCAGCACGATCTCGTCGGTGCCGGCCAGGTGGCCGATGAACGTCCGCGGCAGCGCCAGCGGGTACGCCGCGGGGTGTTCCTTCTGGGCGCGCCGTCCGAGGTTGCCCACCGATCCGCTGTACGGCTTGGTGGTGTCGGTGAGCAGGTCGCGGGTGGAGCTCGCCTGGTTGATCGTGAACACGTCGTGTTCCAGCACACCGTCGATGACCGCGGGCCCGCCTCGTTCCAGCGGCCCGTTGGCGAACAGGTACACGATCTCGTGCTGGCAGTTCGGGGTCAGCTGGCGCACCACGGGGTTGTCCAGCGTGAAGTGCCACGTGGGCACCACCACGCCGACTTTCTTCCACACCAGCTGGCGCACGTACTGCAGGCCGGCGTCCTCGAGCATCACGGCCTGCCGGTAGTGGTAGGCGCCGGCAGACACGCCGACGTTCCACACGAACGCTCGGCCCGGTGCCATGACGCCGCTGGCGGTGTTCACCACGTCGAGCAGGAACCTGCGGTACTCGGGCCACGGCAGGGTCTGGTCGTCGTGTTCCTCGTACTGCACGTCCACGTTGTACGGCGGGCTCGTCACCACGAGGTCTGCCGGTTCGCCGGCCATCAGCTTCGCCATGTCGTCGCTGCTGGTCGAGTCGCCGCACATCAGGCGGCACCCGTCGCCAAGCAGCCACACGTCGCCCACCTTGGACACGGGGCGCTTCGGCTGGTCCGGCACCTCTGGGTCCGGGCGTGTGCCCTCGCCGCCAGCTGCGGCCTGCAGGAGATCCTTGGCCGCGGCCGGGGTGAACCCGCTGCCCTTGAGTCCACCGCGTGCAGCCGCCCAGTCCTCGAGGCGTGGTGCGAGCGCCACCGCGTCCCAGCCTGCAGCTGCCGTGGTGGCGTTGTCGGCCACCAGGTACTTCTCGGCCTGCCGCTTGGACTTGCTGCGCCAGCCGCGCTGCACCGGGACCAGCCACACGTCGCCGTCGCCGAGCATGACGCCCTCGGGTGGATCCTCGCCAGCGGCTCGGCGTGCCAGCAGATCGTCGCGCCGGCCGTGGCCAGCGACGAGATCCCCGGTCCGTTCGTCCACCACCACAGCGTTGACGAACCCGTGCTCGCCGATGCTGTCGCCGATCAGCTGCGCGTCGTGAAGCTTGGGATTCCAACGCGCCACGCTCAGGTCGTCCAGCGGCTGGTACTCGATCCATCGTGGGTTGCTGCTCGTCATGTCGTGTGGCTCCATAGCTTGCCGTCGCGGATGCCGCGCACGAGTGTGCGCGACACGTGGTGATCTCGTGCGATCGCCGAAAGCGTGTCGCCGGCAGCGAGACGTGCTCTGACCGCGCGCACGTCGTCTGCCGTCAGCTTGCCACCGCCGCCGTTCTGCTCGCCTCGTGCCGCTCTGCCCTTGGCGCGCTTGTCGTGCTGGTTCTCGGCAGCCGAGCCGGTGAAGAGGTGCGCCGGGTTCACGCACGGCGGGTTGTCGCAGCGATGGCAGACCTGCATGCCGGCCGGGATCTCGCCGTGCTCGAGCTCGTACGCGAGACGGTGGGCGCGCACGCTGCGCCCACCGTCGCTGATCTGCCCGTACCCGTACGCAGTGATCGTGCCGCCCCACGGCCAGCAGGCGTCTGGGTCCGACCGGTCCACGTGTGCCCAGAACCTCGTGGCGTCCATGGTGGAACCCTAGCGGTACACGAGGTCTGCCCGCCCCCGCTCGGCCCACGAGCGGCGAGGTGCTTGGCGCTACCGCACTGGCTGGTGCACAGGCGGGCAGACGACGGCCGACGTTAGCTGCTGGCCAGCATGCCGTCCTCGATCACGTAGCCATCGGTGCCCGTCTCGTCCACCACCTCGGCGAACACCTGGAAGTTCTCGCGCTCGGCCATGGCGGCGAGCTCGGCCCACGATGTGGAGTCGAGCAGCGAGGCGTCCGGGATGCACAGCACGCGGCACGTCGGGTTCAGCGCCACCGCGATCGCGGCGCACACCCGGACCTTCTCGGCCCCGCTGGCGCCGCCGAGCGGGACACCGTGGAACGTCACGCCCTCGTCGGTGAACCCCAGACCGTCGAGCGGCATCTGCACCTTGGCCATCGCGTCGTCCTTGGCCTTGTCGATCGCCGCCAGCTGCGCCTCGAGGTCGTCCACGACGGCACGAGCAGCGTCCAGGCTCTGCTCGGTGGCCCGGTAGGTGGCGGCGGCGCGCACCTTGATGTTGATCTGCTCGAGCTCGTCCATGCGTGCCTCGAGGCCGGCCACGTCGGGATCTTCCAGGAACTCGGCGGCGAGCTCGTACCGCTGCACGTCCTCGCGCTTGACCACCAGATCAGCGCGCGCCTCTTCCAGTTGGCGCTCCAGCGCCAGCACCCGCTGGTCCGCTTCGGTCAGGTACCGGCGCGCTGTCTCGAGCGATGCGCGTCGCTGATCGTTGTCACGCAGCTGGGCCTGTGCGTCGCGGTACTCGGCGCGCACCTCGCTGGCGTCCACCTCCTGCGCCGGCAGCCCGGCCTCCGGTGGCGTCGCATCGTTCAGCAGCACCTCGAGGCGGTTCACTTCCCGGTTGGCCTCGGTGCGCCGCCCGTACACGGCCAGTCGCTGCTCGGCGAGCTCGTCCGGGTTGATCGTCAGCGACTCGGCCACCATCGGGACGGCCAGCAGGGCGTCGCGCTGGGCGGCGTCGGTGCCTCGCAGGAACTTGGCAGCGTCGAACTGCAGAGCGCCGCTGATCGAGTCCAGGAACGACTGCTGCTGCGGGACCGGGGTGCCGTCCACGTGCTGCACCTTCAGCTTCGTTTTGCCGTCCGCGTTGTACGAGCGCGTGACCTTGATGGTGTCGCCGAGCACCAGTTCGATCTCGCCACCGGTGGTGCCGTGGCGCAGCGGATCCTCGATGGCCCGCTGGGCTTGGGCGCCGCCGAGCGCCAGCAGGATCGAGTCGAGCACGCTCGTCTTGCCGGCGCCGTTGCGCCCGCCGATCTTGATCAGGCCGTCACCGGGCGTGAACTCCACGGCCTCGATACGCCTGATGTTGCGGGCCCGAAAGTGCGTGATGTGCGTCGGCGTGTCCACCGTGGTGTCCTCCGCGTGGTCCACGTCTGCGCTGGCATCTTGCCTGGTCAGAGGCTCCGCGGGGTCGCTGGTCGTCTGGTCGTTGTCCATCGTGGTGTCCTTCTGGTTGTCCTTGGGATCGGAGACTGTACCACGGTTCACTAGGCGGTACTCGTACTGGCCGTGCGTGGGGTCGCCGCGGTGGCGCCGGTCGATGATGTGGCTGCCGAACCCGGGCTTGCGGAGGTCGCGCAGCCGGGCGCTCACCGAGGCCTCGGGGTCGTGGGTCTGCTCGGCGATCTCGGCGAGCGTGCGCCACCGGCTGTCCAGCATCAGGTCCAGCACCCGCTGCGCCTGTGCGCCCAGCCGGGCCCGGTCGAGCTCCGGCGTGTACGTGTCGCCGTCTGGTTGCGCCTCGGCGAGCGTCATCTGGTGGGCCGGCTCCGGGGTCGTTGCGTCGTCGCCGTCCTCTGCGCACGAGAGGCAGAGCCCGTACCGGGCGATCTGGTCATCGTGGGCGTGGTCCTTCACCGGAACAGGTCCAGATCCTGGCCGACCGCCGACGTGGCCGCGGCTGCTCGAGCTCGGTCCGGGTCGAACCGGGTGCGGCCCACCGGTGTGCGCTTGGGTGGCGTCCATGGTGTGCCGAGCGCCGGCCCGGTGCTGACCACCGCGGTGGGTGCCGGCGCCTTGCGGTCGCGGGCTGGGCGCGGCGTGCGTGGCTCCGGCTCGGGCTCCACGTGGTTGGCCGGGTTGGACCGGCAGTGCGCCTCGTGGCTGTGCATCCCGGTCAGCTTGTAGGTGCGGCCGCAGTGCTGGCACGTGGCGTCCTGGTGGGACCGCATGTGCATCTTGACGAGGTGCGGCTGGCTGAACCGGGCCTGGCACCACGGCAGCGGGCACTCGTGCTCGGTGGGGCCCGCGGGACCGGGGTCTGGTGGCTGGCAGCCGAGCAGCAGATCGGGCCGGGCTGCCACGTCGTGGACCACCAGGCCGGCCTCGAGCAGCTTCCCGCGCACGTAGCCTGCGGTCCAGCCCACGGGGTCATCGGTGTGGAGCGCGCCCGGAGGTGCGTCCACTACGAGCACGAGCATGGTCGTCACGTCGGCGTCTCCTTGGTTCGGCGGCGGTGTTCTTTCTTGGCGGCGATCATCGCTATGTGGGCGTCCAGCGCCTCGGACAGCTGGCCGGCTGTCCAGTGCGGATCCACCGGCAGGTTCCACTTGGACGCTGCGTGCAGCTGCTTCGGTGTGGGCCGGCGCTTCCGCCACGCGGCGTCCTGCTCCACGAGCGCCTGGACGCCGTGTTTCCGTACGTAATCTTCGGCCACGCCCTGTGCCGTCTCGAGCGGCACGCCCAGGATCAGCACCTGCTTGGGTCCGTCGTCGGGCTGCAGGCCGGCCACCCAGAGGTCGGTGCTGTCGTCGGCGACACGGGCGAGCACCACGGTGGGGAGCGTGCGGCCGCGGTCGTCCTTGCCGAGGCTGCGCTGGTAGCGCGACAGGTGCGGCCAGCGCGGGTCTGGTGCCTTCACCCATGCGATCCCGGTGGCGGCGATCTTGCGGAACAGCGCGATTTCCTCGGCCCGGATGGCGCCCAGCTGCACCTGTTCCTCGCGGTCCTCGAGCACCAGCTGGGCCACGCCGCCCTCGCCGCGCTCGAGCAGCCGGCGCCGTGCCTTGGACACCACACCGAACAGCGACGGGATCGTGACCAGGTTCATGTCGTCGCTGGCGCCCACCACGTCGAGCACCAGGCAGTCGTCCTTGTCTGGGTGCCGGCGTGTCCCGCGGCCCACCATCTGCACGTACAGCGAGCGCGACCTGGTGGGCCGGGCCACCACGATGCACGACACCGCGGGGTTGTCGTACCCCTCGGTGAGCACACCGCAGTTCGCCATCACGGTGGTGGTGCCATCGGAGAACCGGGCCAGCATGGCGCGCCGGTCATCGAGCGGTGTCGTGCCGTCCACGGACTCGGCCGCGATGCCGCCCATGCGGAACGCCAGCGCGACGTCGTGCGCGACCGCCACCGTGGGGGTGAACACGATGGTGCGCCGGCCGGCCGCGTGTTCCTTCCAGGCCTTCACGATGTAGTCGGCGGCGTGCGCGTCGTGCATCAGCTGGCCGGTCTGGCCCGCGTCGTAGTCGCCGCGGTTCACCTTCACGGCCGTGAGGTCCATGCCCTTGATCCGGACCGACAGGCCGCGGAGCTCGGACAGGTAGCCAGCGGAGATCCCCCACAGCATGTCGTGGTTGCTGACGATCTCGCCGAACACGCCATCGAGCCCGCGGCCATCGGCGCGGTCCGGTGTGGCGGTGACACCGACGAGCAGCGGGCCCGGGCCGAGCGGGCCACGGCCGGCGCACGATGGGCACGGGTCGAACGCCACGCCGAGCTCGCAGCCGGCGTCCACCTCTTCCGGCGTGGCGAGCCGTTCCAGCAGGCCGTCGTTGCACCGGCACGGCTCGTGGCCGGCGCGCACACCGGCGAGCACCGCCTGGTACGAGTCCGCGGTGGCATGGTGTGCCTCGTCCACCACGACGAGCTCGAACGGGTCGGCCTTGCCCAGCAGGGTCTGCTCGTCGCACCACGGGGCCAGCAGATGGGCGAGGCGCTTCGGGCGGGCCAGCGTCTGCACCGAGGCGACCACCACGTGGTGGCGCACGTCGTTGCTCGAGGCCTTCACGATCCCCACCGAGACGTCCGGCCACACCTGCCGGACCTTGGCCACGGCCTGCGACACGAGCTCGTCACGGTGCACCAGGATCAGGCAGCGTCCACCGCGCCGCCGTGCTAGCTCGGTGAACATCACGGTCTTGCCGAGCCCGGTGGCGGCGACGAGCAGCTGCCGGCGCACGCCTCGCGCCTCGGCCGCGGCCACCCGGTCCAGAGCCTCGATCTGGTACGGCCGCATTTCGAGCGTCATGGCAGGTCCAGCCCAGAGAACCAATCCCACGGGTCCACCTCGATGGCCGCGAGGTAGGCCAGCACCGTGCTGGTCATCATGTCTGCCTGGCGCTCGACGCGTGAGACGACCGGCTGTGCCTTGCCCATCCTCTCGCCGACCTCCACCTGCGTGAACCCTTGCGCCAGCCGCGCCGCACGCAGTTCTTGGCCGAGGTGAACGCTCACGGCTCGAGCTCCGGCTGTCCAGCACCGAGCGCCAGCGGTTGCACCGGGTGCGGTGCCGCTTGGCCCAGGTCGTAGAACAGCGGCACCCTGGTGGCGTCCAGGTGGAGCCGGGCCCGTGTCGCGGCCACGTAGATCAGCCGGAGCTCGGGCGCTGCCAGGCCGGGGTCCATCATCACCTCGAACGACTGGCGCGGGTCGGGGAAGTCGTCAGCCAGCTGCACCGTGTCCCACTCGCGGCCCTTCGCCTTGTGCGCCGTGGACACCACCACGTCGGCGGCGAGCTCCGGGCACATCTTGTCCAGCGCCTCGATGATGGTCGCCACCCCGTAGGTGTCCACCAGCGACACCATCAGGGCGAGCTCGGAGCCTTGCGGATCCTGCTCCACGTAGGCCTGTACCTCTCCCCACGTGGTGAAGCAGTGGAGCTCCTGGTGCCACGTGGACCGGCCGGCCATCAGGTCGCCGGCTGCCTTGGCGAACGCCACCACCTCGGTGCCGCCGCCCATCAGGTGTACGTGCTTGCCGGCCTTCTGCGCTGCCAGTACGTGGTTCACCGCGGTGGCGTTCGTCCTCGTGAGGATGCACGCCGGGTCGTACAGCGGGGCCACCACCGAGTCGATGCTGGGCAGGCCGCGCAGCCGCATGTCGGTGCCGAGCTCGGTCAGCACCTGGTTCGCCCGGGCGGCGATCGCTGGGCCGAACCGGAACGACTGCGTGAGCAGCACCCGGTGCGACGCCGGCACCTTGGCCAGAGCGTTCACTGCACCAGTGAACTCGTAGATGGCCTGCTGGCTGTCGCCGACGAACACCAGCTGCGCGTGGTCGGCTTGGCGTGCCACCACGTCGAGCATGACGGGCGAGGCGTCTTGGGCCTCATCGAACAGCACGAAGTCCACCGGCAGCCGCGGCTCAGATAGCTGCCACATCTTCAGGTAGTGGCCGTGCTCGAACCGCAGTTTGCCGCCTTCCACCTTCTGCAGGTCGGCCCACGCCAGCTGCACCGCGTCGGCGATCCACGTGCGCAGCTTGTCGTTGTTGGCGTACCCGCGGGAGCCGTCCATGCGTGGCACGTCGATGCCGTCCACGTACGGGCAGTGGCGCTGCGCATCGGGCACCGGGTCGGCGGTGGTGCAGAACACGTTGATCGTGCGGGCCACGAGCGATGCCAGGTAGCCCGGCTGCAGCACCTTGCGCTGGGCCCCGTACGTGATCA
>ERZ869925.76-NODE-76-length-53878-cov-25.610557_pt1 | contig 53878 bp, 82 predicted proteins | sample MGYA00579311_ERZ869925 | MGnify/ENA primary metagenome ERZ869925 (study PRJEB32216, sample SAMN09231817) | wastewater metagenome | place: USA: Maryland | collected 2016-07-30 | study: EMG produced TPA metagenomics assembly of the PRJNA472060 data set (Reclaimed...
AACCCGCGACCACTCCTTTATCAGAGGAAGTAACCGTCTCCTTCACTGCGGGCGGGCAAAGTATAACTCGGTAGCCTCTAGCGTCAACGGATATTTTTGAGGTCGTCTTGATGCCGGTCCTTGTCGAGCCTGACGCAGGCATCGGCAATGGCGAAGGCGGCATCCCACGGGGTTTCGCCCTCCGGCACGAGCCTGATGTCGGCGAGCAGCGTCGGCAGGATTCGCAGCACGACGCTGCGGCGAAAACTGCGCCGGTCGTTGGCGGATGCTTCTTCGGCTGCGGCCCGATCAAGGTCGTACGCTCGGCGGACGTCTTTCAGCGGAATAAATGCCATGTCCTAGTCCTTGTACGGGTCAACTTCGTTCGCCCCGGCCATTGCCACGCCGATCGGCCGAAGTGTGTGAAGAACCTTGATCGTCCCGGCATGGTGGGCCAGAACCTCCGGCAGCCGCTTGTAGCACTCCGGCGCCTCATCGGCCCCGGCGCCACGAAGTTCGACCCCCAGGCCACGGACGTTGCTCGACGCTTTCGCCCAATCGACTTTCGGCTGGCGAACACACTGGCCGTTCTTCCACTTGCCGCGTGCCTCCATCCGGCCCATGACGCGGCCGGCACCGTGAACGGTGGAGTAGAAGGCCGCCCGCGACTCCGGCGAATCGACGCCCTCGACGATCACGGCATCGTCCCCCATGCTGCCGCCAATGAAGCCTCGCTGACCGGGAAAGGCCGGCGTCGCCCCCTTGCGGGTGACAATCCACTCCTCGCCGTCGTGAGTCTCGCGCCATGCGAAATTGTGGTGGTTGTGGACAATCATGCCCGTGTTCACGCCGAGGATGGCGAGCACTTTGGATACAACCCACTCCCGGCCGGCGTGGGCGTACTCGCCAGCCAACTCCATCGCCTCCAAATACTGCTCCGCAAGGTTGCTCTTGAGCGGAATGGCCGCCGGAATCGCGTGCATTGAATCGTCTTTGCTGCCGGCCTGCTCCAGAAAGTAGGTGGCCGTCTTGTGGCCGAATCCCCGAGAGCCGAAATGCACGCCGATCCACAGCCGGCCGTCGGCGCGATCCTGAAACAGATCGACGTAGTGGTTTCCGCTTCCGACGGTGCCTAGCTGATTGCGGGCCAGTTCGAGCATTCGCCGGCAGGCCGGAACCTTGCTGTTGGCAATCTTGTCGAACACGGGGTGTTCGCGGAGTGGCTCGTTGTTCGCCCGCCCGACGCCGAAGCTGATCTTCGACACGATTTCATCCATCACCTCGGAGATGATGAACCCCGACGCTGCCGCCGGCGTGCGGACGGCCATGTTGCCGCAGCCGATGTCATATCCCACACCGGCCGGCATGATGTGCGTCTTGCTGGCGACGACCCCGCCGATCGGCATCCCGTAGCCGAGATGGTGGTCGGCGCAGAGCACGCCGCGGGCCTCGTCGCCCGAGACGGCAATGCACCGCTCAAGCTGCTGGACTGATTCGCCGTCAGCCGGACCAAACGAAGTGATGCTCATTGCTTTTCAACCTTTCCGGTGCACGGGCAGTCTGGGTGGTGGACGAAATTGTCTGTGTCGATGGATATGACCCAGAGATGGCCGTCGTGGCTTCTGGTCGCGAGGCCCCACGCTTTCGGCGCCGGCAGTTCGGCCTCAGCCGAAGCCTGTCCGCCACGCTGCGCAGCTTTTCTGGCAGCCGTGAGGGCCGGGATTAGCAATCCAGCAAGAGTAAGGATGAACAAGATGGCGACGAGTAGTTCGGTGAACGCGAACCCCCGCCGGCCGGCTGTCGCGGTATTCATTTTTGGCACGGACAATCCGGGTGGTGTGTCGGCGCCCCGTAGGTGCCCTTGATGAACCAGTGGCCGTCCTGCCGGAACGTGGTGGCGAACGGCGTCCGCGAAACGATGGCTTCGGAACGCTCTCGTCTCGCCCGCTCGACCTCAGCCCCAAGCAGGCAGAATCCGTAGACGAACAGGCCGCCGAGGATCAGGAGGACGAACAGGCCGCCGAAGAAACCGGCCGGCGTGAAGCCCTCTTCTTCAAGGCTTTCGAGGAATCGGTTCACGCGACAACCCCCTTTTCCGAAACCAGATACGTCTGCCGCGGTGTCTCCGATTTCTCCCGCCACTTGGCCAGCGAAACAGCCGGCTCGCCTCCGCGGGTGAGCGTGATTTCAACCAGCGGAATCTCCTCCCCATCGCCTACCTCTGGGAAATACGGGCTCATGGCAGTCACTTCAAACCGCCGGAGAAAGTAGTTGTGCTCGCATCGGGTCACAAATATCCGAAGCCTGGAAAACGCCAGAACGATTTCGTCGTAGTCGTAGAGCAATACGCTGTCAGACACAAAGAACCGACCGCACCGATTCGGCTTGGTCTTTTCTCTTGGCGGGATGTCGGCAATCGAGATCATATGAACCCCATAGCAAAGGCAGCGGCCAAAACTGCGAGCGCCCCGGCGACTGAGACTCCCAGGGCAATCACGGAGCCGAAAAACGCACCAGCGAAGCGATCGTATTCGTCGTGCATCGCGCCAGCGAAGGCGCCGATGATGATGGCGACGAGCAGCCCGCCGACCGCGACGCGAAGCCCCGCATCGGCGGCAGAATCACTTGGATACAGCAGCCGCACGCACTCGGCGTATTGCTGCCGCTCCGCGACCGTCGAGCCCTCATGCTTGAAATCGCCCACGCAGGCGGCGCAGCGGGCCATTTCGGCGGCCCTCTGGGCCTCGGCGATAGCGACGTATTCAGCGCCCATCAGCGTGAGGCTCCAGGCTGGTAGTACGGCCACGTGCCGTGCCGAAGCCAGTGGTCGTTTATTTCGTCAAGCCTCGAAACGTCGAATGCCTCTGGCGAATCGGCCGAGTCGCCGTCGTACCAGACGACGTCTACGTTCGGTGCCGCCATGAGATACAGCAGCGTGCCGGCTATTTCAGGCCATGGTCCGCGCTCGTAACCAGGGCCGTAGTACCGCCAAGAATTCTCGACCTCATGTGTCGGGCGGACGCCGTAGCGGTCCTCAATGTCGTCGGCCCATAGTTCGCTGTCGCTGTCTCTCGGCTTGACGCCTCGAAGCATTGCGCCGCCCGTGAGGACGCCAAAGTCGAGGGCCGGCGGATTGCCGTCCGTGGTGTGCGCGAAAATCACTGCGTCAACGCCCATTAAGCTCTCCTCAGCAAAATTCCGTCTGGCACCACACGCCGATCGGTGCGGTAATCCCAGACTTTTCAAAAACTGCTCGCAATGAATTCATGGCCTGCTCGGCCTCCAGCTTTAGTGAGCCGAAGTCAAAGCCCACAACCCCGTAATCCCAGTCGTGACAAAAAACGCTGACCCCGAGGCCAACAGTTTCTTCTTGACACCGAATCGGCTGCATAAGGAAGCCATACCCTTCAAGGCCAATCTCCTCGTCTTCGACGCTGCACGGTACGCCTCCGTCTTCCGGGTCGAGCATCCCCGGTGGAAGCTTCTTTGCGACGTCGGAGATTTTGCAGTCTTCGCCTCGCACTCCGACCCAAATATGAACCCTCGCGTCCATTCCCATTTATTCGCCCTCCTTCACGAACACCCCAGTCTCCATCAGCGTCCCCTTGCGATCCTTGATCGCTTCGTAGGCCGCGGCAAGGCACTCCTCGATATTCAGCCCTTGCAGGTGGCAGAAGATGATGAGCGTCACGACGACGTCGCCCACCCCGTCCACGATGCCGGCCCCGTCGCCTTTCAGTGTCGCATCGGCCAATTCGCCAAGCTCACTAAACGTCTTCATCAGTTGGGCCGTCGGCGTGCTGTTGGGGATGATCCGCCGGGCAATCGCCCAGTCGATAACCGCCAGTTCAAGGTCGTGGTACTTCATTTCTCAAGATACTCCGTTACGAAGGCGTTCATCCGGGTTGTGTAGACGTCAATGCTTTCGGATAGGAAATACGTGGCGAAGGCCAAGTCGGTGGCGCCTGCCTGCTTCGCCGTCTCCGCGGCAAATTCCATGTGTTCTCGCAGGTCGCGCATCGCCTTGTTCATGTCGAATAGTTTGATCGCCAAGGCCGTCCGCTCCAATGGGGTCACGACTCAATTCTCGCTTTCAGCAAGGCGATTTCCTGCACCAGCCGATCCCGCTCGCCGAGAAGCCGGCCGATGATCCGCGCCGCCGTGCCGAACGTGGCCGTCCAGGCGTTCGCCGGCCCGTGGCGATTGACGAAGTGACGAGCCTCTAGGAGTTCCTCTTCGGTCATGCGTACCGCTCCCAGACGCCGTAGCCGTCCTGCTTGTAGAGCGTCGGCTTGAGGCCAGCCCGAGCGGCCACAAGGAGCATTTCCGGACGGAAGACAGCGACGTGATGCCCGTACAGGCACTCCGCAGCCAGTGCCATCGAGGCGGCGGCGGCAAACCCTCTCCTCCGATGAGTCGTCGAGACGAACGCCTCCAGCGTCGGCCAGTTGTATTTCTCGGCGTCCACCCACGGCTCCGTTCTCGCCCAAGCGACGATTTCGCCTTGGTCGCGGACGAGAGCAATCTTCGGGATGTCGTCTTGCGGTAGGTCGGCCCCCTGGAGCCACGACAGCATACGCTTCGAGAAGTCGCTTCGTGGCCGCGAGAGATAGCGGAGCACGAAAGCCACATCTACAAGGTCGCCGGCAAACGATGACAGCGGCAGGACGTCGATGCGCAGGCCAGGAGAGAAGGTCGTCATCTTGAAGCCGTGCGGGAGGACTGTAGTTCTCATGCAGCCGCCACCCCCTCCAGCCGCCGCTCCGCGATCCTCGCGTAGTCTGGATTTAGTTCGATCCCGGTAGCCTGCCTGCCCATCTGCTTCGCCACAGCCAGCGTTGTCCCGCTGCCGGCAAACGGATCGAGAACAGCGTCGCCGGGATTCGACGAGACACCGATGATTCTCGCAACTAGCTCACTCGGAAGCTGCGTCGGCACACCATCCACGCGCTCGTGGAAGGTGCCGCACACCCTAGAAATCTGCCAGACGTCCCCCATGATCTTCCCGCCGGGCGCCGCACGCTTGTCGCCGTAGGCTTGCCGGGCCGACGGGACCGTCACGGCTTCTTTGTTGAATGTGAACTTCTTTTTGTCCTTGACCGCATAAAACATGGGCCGCGAGCATCGGCCGAACTTCCGCCGGCAGTAGACCCCAAAGGTTTCGTGCCACGTAACCCGATTGCGAATCGTGAAATCGTCGAGCCGCAGCGAGATGTCAATCTCTGCGGCGTGCTCCTGCCCGCTGATGATCCAGATGGAGCCATCAGGCTTCAGGACTCGCCGGCACAGGTAAATCCACTGACGGCACCACTTCCAATAATCGCCGCGCCGGTCGGCCTTTTTGCCTTGGCCGTAGTCGATGCCGATGTTGTACGGCGGGTCAGCCACGACGAGATCGACGCTCTCGGCCGGCAGCGACGCCAGGACGGCGCAGCAGTCGCCTTGGATGACTCGATGGCTCACGCCCGCTGCCTCCGCTCCAGCCACTCCGCCGCCTTCACTAGCCACGCCGCGGCCTTGCGGAGCATCTCCGGCGACTCGCTGAAATCCGGGTCGCCATCGCACAGTGGAATCGTGTCTAGCCGCACATCGACATACGGCTTGAATTCGTCGAAGTCGTCGATGCACTGGAGATTGAATTGCTCGTCGTCGAGCTTCAGTGGTTCTGGAATCTTCATCTTCTGTACGCCCCCACGACATGCGCGCCTTCGTTGATCCGCTTCTCGATCACACTCCGCATCCACTCCGGCACGCCGTCGAGGGCCATGTGTGCAACCACAAAGCCTCCGCGGGCGCCGACAAGTCCCCATTCCTCCATCTGAGGGCTAGGCTTGCCGGCAAGGTGAATCTGTTGGATGAAGAAATCGCAGACCTCGTCGAGCGGCTCGTCCATGGACGTCTCCAAGATCGCGCCAACAATCCGGTTGACTGCATTCAGGAGATACGTGCAGCACGTATGGTGGGTGAGGTTGTCAAACCCCTTGCCGGGCAGCACGCCAAAAGACGTGCCGGCGTGCTCCGCCAGGAGCATCCGAGCCGTTTCGTTCATCAAAACACCTCCCCGACGCCACAGAACCGCACCGCAGACAGCGGCGCCTCGTAGAACTCGCACTCTCGACTCTGCGCAGCGTCGTAGCGCCGAACCTTCGACCACTGCGGGAGTGTGCGATACGAAATAACTGCCGCAGCAGCGCCGTCTTGGCTCTCGATCACATACACAAACGGCCGCGGTATCCGGTCGATCTTGTAGGCTTCGTCCACAATGATCGACGGGAACGGGAAGTCGCCGGCGCCGGTGAACGCGAACCCACGCACCTTGTGCTCCAGGCGAAGCGTCACCAGCATGTCGCCGTCGTCTGAGAATTCGGCCCGCTCCTCGGCCGAAGGGCGGACGACCTCGGGGTGCTGCCAAATCTGAATGCCGCGAGAGCGGTGCATGGCCGCAAAGCGGTCAACGCGGCTGCGGCTGGCCGACAGGTCGGCAAGGAAGGCGGAGTCTGGCTTCATGCAAGCACCTTCGACTTCGGCTCCTCGTCCTTGACGAGCGTTCGCTTGTAGAGGTGCCCGCCGGCAACGTGGTAGACGATGACTCCCTCTGGAAACGAAAACCCCGGCGAGGCAACGCTGCCAAACTTCTCAAGCACCGTCATGCAGGTTTCGATGGCTAGTTCCGAGAAGATGCCCCTGTAAAGCACCGGCACCAGTGAGCAGCACTTCGGGAGCCGCTGCTGCATCAATGGCGACTCTCCGCCGTGGCCTTGCCTTTGCAGCGGCTCGTCGTCGTGGAGGCACCAGCGATCGACGTTGAACAGGCTCCACCGCATGTCGCCTTTCGCCAGCCCGTACCCTCGCTGGCAGCCGCCGCCCCACCACTCTCCGTAATGCGTTCCTTCGCCAAGCGACAGCAGTTCTTCGTAGTGCTCCTGAACCCAGGCCGCGAATCCATAGTTGTCATTCTCCGGCGTGATCCAGCGATTCTTCGAGCCTGCGAAGACGCGGCCGTTGTGAATCGTCACCTGCGAATTCGTGCCGTCGATCTTCTCCGTCACGACGATGTCACGACGAAAGCGCGGAATCTTCGGGAACGGAACGTGGTGAGGGAAGAAATTGTCGATGGTGTGGGTCATTTGGAGGCCCCATCCACTGCGATCCTGTAGGCAGCGACAAGAATCAAGGCGGAGAATGAAAACGTGAACACAAACACCGACACGCCGAAAACGATGTCGGACACCAGCATCGACTTCCTCAACTGACGCTGAAATTCGGCCAACTCGGCCTCCGCCTCGCGAACGATCTGCTCGACGCTCTTGCTCATGCCTGAAACGCCCCCACAAGCTCGTAAGTGATCTTCGCCCCGTCTCCGCCGTTGTAGATTTCCGCCCACACGGGTACGGCGAGGCCGGCACGCACCAGGGCGTCGGAGTCTGCAATTTGGGCAACCTCCCAGTCAGCCAGCCGGTGCGTCGGACCCGTCGTCGTATAGACAATCTGAAACGTCTTCCGGCCGCGGACGCCAGTCAGCATCCCGACGGGCTTCATCTGGCCGTTGACGAACTCTAGAAGCCGATCCGCGTCGTCCTTGGCCTTCTGCGCCGCAGCGGTAGCCAGATCGGCCACCACTGACTTGGATTCGCTCTGGGGGTCTGCGAGATCGACCCCCGCCCAGCACGGCGTGTCGCCGTCTTCAATCGCAGCCTGCGGGCGCCGAACGCCTGCGGGCGCCACCTTCGCGGCAGCGGCCGAAGCGCAGAACGCAGAAACAGCAGCCTTCAGGAAGTCGCGGCGAAGCATCAGTCCATGTACCCCCACAGGGAGACATAGAACATCGCTCCGGCGATCACAAGGATCGTCGCGACGTTGAGCCACGTATGGAGGTAGGCATCAGGACTCATCGTCTAGGCCCTCCGACCGGCGGCGAAGCTCCTGAAACGCTGCCCGCGCAAGGTGGGCAAGCCGTCCGGTAATGGCCGTGTTCGTCGGCCCTCTCCATGGATCGGTCTGGTTGATGAGCCACTCGACGGCATCGAATAACTCGTCGATTTCCATGTCGGCTGGCCGCTGCTTGTCAACGAACAGCACGCAATCGAAAGCGACGAAATCCAAGATGCCAGAAGAAAGGCGAACTGTGTAGCCTGCGAAATCCTCGTACTTTACGATTCCGCACTCCGTACGCCCGATCGGCCAGTCCGGCTTTCGGTAGGTCAGGTAACGTGCCGCACTCATTGGTTGCACCATGCCCTCCACCAAGCCGTCTGGTCTTTCGGCACCGGAGATGGCGAAATGGGCCTCCGCTCCAAAAACTCGACCCTGGCCAAGAGGCTCGACACCACGGTTCGCAGATCGGACACGACAGCTTCAAGGTCAGCGACGGTCGTCTTTCGCGTCTTCTTCTTGCTCATGCCCGCACCTTCGACTCGATGGCACTCTCGATTTCGCGGCATTCCTGCTCAACCTCCAGAAAGCCCCGCTTGAACTCCACGATCGACTGGCCGACTGACCTCGCCAGCTTGGGGAGCCGACCGCCAAACAGCATCACCGAGATGGCGCCGATGACGCACAACTCAATCGTTCCGAGCCCGAACATGAGAAGTCTCCTTGTCCTTGGAAAGAAACACGTCAGGCGGCAACGACACCGCCTCTAGCGTGATGTTGTGGGGGAGCAGAATCGCCGAATTAGGCGGCACTCCCAGGGCTTCGAGCGTCTCCCGCAGGTTGTCGCGGATCGTCTCCATCGTCTGGCCGGCAATCTTTTCGGTGACGCGGAAGACGAGCAGCGTTCGCGGCTCGACCGGCACTTCGTTCACCTCAAGAGCGGCAGGCGACTTGATCTTCGCCACCTCGCTCATCAGGAACGGCGTGGCCAGCAGCGACTTGAATGCCCCGCGACGGTCGATCATCGCTTACCCCCTCGCGCCAGAAGCTCCTCGCGGACGACGCGGACGCTCTGGGGGGCCGAGATGCACAGGCGGACGCGACCGTCCGGCAGCACCTTTCCCACGCTCACTTCGATATTCTCGCCGACGAGAACCTTTTCGCCTTGCTTCCGTGTTACGACGAGCATCAGTGCAAACTCCTTTTGCGACGCGGGTAGCCTATTCGGGAAGGCGGGTTGAGTCAAGGTGCTTTTGGCAGGGCTCCCGCCACGTCGGGTGATAGGCGTCTCTTGCCAGCATCTCCAAGACTCCTCGCCCATATTCAGCAAACACTTCAGCGGGCGTTTTGCCTGAAAAAGGACCGTCGTCAAAAAAGAAATCGTTGCCACCTGCGGGGGCGGTCTCTTCTTCGGGCTCATCAAATCGGCTGTCCTGCCTCGAAATCCACTGTTTCGTTCCGCAGCAAAAACACTCGACCATCCAGGCCGGCTCTTTCCGGTCACCGGACACGACGGCCATTCCGACTTCCGTTATGTCATGGGCCTCGCATCCGCACGACGAATCGGCGCACTGAATCCCGTCAACACTGCCCATGTACCCAACGAACTGGTCCGAATTGCGAGGCACAGAAAAAACCGACTCGGAAGGCGTTTCCGGCGCTGCCGGACGACGTTTCGATTGTCGCTTTTTCTGCGGTTCCTCGGGCGAAACGTCAAAGAGCATCTCTTTCATCGTGGAATCCTCATTCGATAGTCAGCGTCGGTTTCTGTGGAAAGAATCAGACGCTTCCTGGCCCTCGTGACGCCGACATACTCGACGCGGCGCTCCTCGTCGTGCTGCTCTTGGTCGTAGCCCTGGGCCTCGTAGATTCGACGGCTCACGGTTGTTGAGAGCACGACTGTGTCAGCCTCCATGCCCTTTGAGGCGTGTACTGTCCCGGTGCGAATGAGCGGCTGCGAGGCGATTTCAGGGCCGAACCGCTCAGCAGACAGCCTCCACCGTCTGAATCGAGAGTGAAGTTCTCCCCAGGCGCCGGACGTGATCTTCTTGATGCAATCCGGCTTGAGCCCAGCCTCCTCAAGTTTCTGCGGTGCGACGACGCTCCAGAACTTCACGGTAGTCTCCCTCGACCATGCGGTTGCTGCCCCTCTCACGAAGTTGCCGGTCGCAGGAACGCACTTCATTACGGCCGCGAAGTCATCTCCTGTCACGGGCCGCCCGTGTTCCAGTTCCCACAAGGCACGAGCGGCCCGAAGAGGAGTCGTGTCCTGCTTCTCAGAGAGCCGCATGAACGGGATACGCCTCTCAATAAGGGATTTTTCGTACTTTTCGACGATGAATTTGCACCGCGCCACCACCAGCGTCGAAGTCTCTGGATCAAGCTTCGACGCGATCGACTCCATATAGCCCCCGTTTTCCACGGAGCCGTCGTGATCTGCCGGGGCAATACCTCTATCCCAGTAGCCTTTCCGCATCAGCTTTAGGCATCGCTCGCCGAGATCAAGGACGGGGCGTGGGCAGCGGTACGTCTTCTGCATAACGCGCTCCTTATCGACCTTCCAGCCCATGAAATACGACGAGTTGCTGCCCCCAAATCCGAAGATGGACTGCATCGGATCGCCGCCGAGGTATACCCACTGCACCTGATCGCTTGACGCAAGCCGCCGGCAGGCTCGGTCTACCAAGGCTGATGCGTCCTGCTGCTCGTCCATGACCCACGCCTTCACGCCCTTCGGCAACTCCCCCATAGGGTCGCACTCCTCGACGCCCTCTGGCGTGAACCGCACGCCAGAAAACCTCGCGAGCAAGTCGCTGAAATCGAACCTGCCATCCAGAGCCTTGGCCTGCTCGTACTTTTCGATGTATTGCTTGCAAGTGGCGAACGAAGGGATGACGTCCCCTGTGCGGGCCATCCGCTTGAGCGTCGCCGCCAGCGGCTCCATCCTGGCCCTCGCGACCTGCCAGCAGTTCAGGGCCACGGCCACCGACCTGTCTGCGCTGTCGGCCGAGAACTTGTGGACCCCCGTGTCCTCGTCCATCACGGTGCGGATGCTGACACCAAGGGCGTCTGCGATCCACTTCGCAGAATCCTTGCTGTCATCGAGGATTTCATGCTTTTTGACCTGTAGCTGCCGGTAGCAGATCGAATGGACGGTCTTGAACCACCCATCGTCTGACAGGATTTCTGGCGGTACGTTCCACGCCGCCGCCGCACGAGCGACCGCCTCCGCACGGGCGGCTCTCGTGAAACTGGTGAATCCGATGGAGAAAGGCGAGCCTCCGAGGGCCGATTTCGCACCCTCCATGACCCGAAGAAGCTCTGTTGTCTTTCCCGTGCCTGCCCCGCCTACCAATCTTGCCACTTTCATGACCACTTTTCCAAAGGGTGTAAAAATTTGTGGTTTCCGCAAGTCTTTGTCGCCATTGAACTTGCGACTCAAAAACCACTTTTCCACAAATCCATCACTTTTTTTGGATTTCGATTTCCGATTCCGCGTGAATAGAAAAAGCGGTTTCTGCCTCCGCCCCGAACTCGCCGGCCGCAAGGCGCTCCAGAACGCGGAGGTGGTCGTTCGTGAACCGAACGAACCGCCGACTCCTGCCGCCCTCTCCTGGCCCCCTGGAGGCCGGCAGAGCCTTCTGGCCGGCGCCAGAGAGGATCATCTTCTTGATCTTCTGCATGTCGCCGTCCTCTAGCTTCCTGCGGCCTCGATCCACCATCTCCCACGCCTTCGACCAGCCGAACCAGAGTTCCCAGATGCCGTCCTTCCCGCGGACCCATGAAGGCATCCCAGAGACGTCGGGAGAGCCGGGTTCTTCGTCGTCGTCATCGGGCTTTGGCGTCATCGAGAGCACCTCCAACAGCCACCCTGCAACTGTGGCAAACCGGCAGTTCTCGGCGGTCGCGGGTTCCTGAACGGCCTCGTCCATGAGCTTCGCCTTGAGCCCGCGAACGGCCTTCGCGCCCTTCTTGGCCCCCTGGCCGTTCCAAATCTTGAACCACTCCTCCGGCACGGAATCGACAATGACCGTGTGCGTGGCTTCGAGAATCGCCTGCGCTACTTTTGCCGCGGACCTAAAAATCTCAGCCGTCATGGGGACGGCAACCCTGATCCTCACCTGCTTGCCGGCGACCTCGCGGTCAACAGGAAGAGTGAGCGTGTATGAGACTGGGTCGGAATGAATGACCTTGAGCTTCCAGCTTCCGGGGAACCACTCGTCATCGCGTATCTGAAGGCCAGTCAAACAGAAGGCGATTTGTCGGTTTGAGTCTTCCTGCGGGGGCTCTGCCCCTTTTTCCATCCGCTCCGCCAGCGCCTTCTTCTTGTCTTCTGCCTCGGAAATGCCCTCGGCTCGTTTTCTGATGGCCCAGCGAAGCTCGTGTGCAAAGATGTTCTCGATTTCTTGATCGCCCTTCGGAGGATTGCATCGCTGGATGTTCATGGCCCGGATCATCGCGAGCACATCCTGCTGCTCGACCGCGTCGTGAACGTCAATCATGTTGATGCACTGCCTCGCGGCGAACCGAACCAGCGCGTCATGCCGATCGCCCTCACCCATCGTTGAGTGAAGAATTTTGTTCGACCTGTCTCGCTTCTCGCCGCCCGCCTCGCCGGCGTCGTTGACGATCGCCGTGAGTAGCTCAGATGGAATGTCAGCCACCTCGCACTCCTCTGGGCTCATCCCGTCAACCCACGAATACGAAGCCCCGCTGGAATGTGCACTAGGCGGGAAGATGGACTGAGCGCCCTTCTTTCCGCCGCCAATCCGAATCTCAAGACCTCCGATCTTGTAGACACCCTGCTGCGGGAGCCTGCGATCCCACTTGCAGACACGGTGCGTCGATCGTTTCGACGTGAAAGTCGGCGTGAGGAGCTTGTCGAGCCCAAACCGCTCGGCCGTCAGCCGCCCCTGCTCGGTGTCATACTCGATGTCGATGATGCCGCTTTTTTCGCCTAGCTGGACGCCGACGTTGTAGTTCCTTGAACCGTCGTACCACTGAGCAAGCTCGTCTTCGTCGATCGTGGCCTTGTGCTGCCATGCGTTGAGGATTGGATGTTTCCCAGGCGTTGCGCACGCAGCGCTTCGGCATGTGCATTTCTCCCCGTCCGCGCCGTGGCAAACAACGATGTACCACCCTCTGGCCGCGTACTGCGCTGCCCACTTGAACTTGTTGTCACTCATCGAATAGCTCCTTCTTCTTGCCAGCTTGTTTCGTTTTCCTTGGCCGATACCAATCGCAGCGTCTTGTTCACGTCATGGAACGAGGCCCACCGAATCCGCTGTTCATCGTCGGCCATGGCGACGCCGCAGACTGGGTCCGGCCGAGTAGGTAGCTCGGAAAGCCGAACGCCCTCCGAGTCAAGAAACGAATCGCGCAAAAATGCGAACGTCCTCGGCCAGTGATCGACTCTGGCGTCTCCCCATGACAGAGGACCGCCACTGGCGTCGCTCGTGACGCTGCCTGAGCCAAACGCGAACCGCAGCCTCTTGTATTCAGCCACCTGATCGCCGACGGCCCTTCGCATGGCCTGCGTGGCCTGCGCCTCTGGCTTGAAGCCAGAACAGCACTTCTTCCAACTGAAGTCGATTTCGTGGCCGCTGGCGTAGGCAACGAATGCGTGGTTTACGTTCGTTGTCGACTTGCCGTAGACGGCGTGGCCAGAAGCGTGCCGGACGCGAATCCCGATGATTTCGCCTTCTAGGCCAGCCAGAATCTTCTCGTCTGGGCGTTCATGACGGCAGAGAATCAGAGCAAGAAAAAACATCGCGTGAGCCGGCTGCATCATCTCGCCGTCTGCGTACCGTACGACAATCGAGCGACAATGACGCTCCATCGCGGCCCGCGACGCAAACGACTCTGCGCCGACGATTACTGGGCTCCTTCCCATGATTCGCCCCCCTTTAGTTCAAAAGCGAGTAGTCGCCTGGGTGATCCACCACGCTGCTCGGCGCCTCGTGGGTAAATTCAGCACCGGCCATGTCGGTCATGCGGTTCCAGACTCGCCGAAAGTCAGCAATCTGCTCTCGCGACGGGCGAGCGTCCCACGAGATCACCGCGCAAACCGTGTCGTCGTCGGATTCGTCGTGGAAGACGGATGCCGCGAGGATCACAGAAAGGCCTTCGTCGTGGGCGATGAACTGCCCGATTGCGGCATAGGCACTGGCCGCGCAGCACGGGCATTGCAGATCAATGTCGATTTCCATTGCTTGGATTCCTTTTGGTTAGCGGCAATAAAACCCTCCCCGCCCCCATAACGGAGGCGGGGAGGAAGGTTCGCCCGACGGTCATGCGGGGAAAGGTGACCGCAGAGGGCTCGTCAGACTTCCGGCAGTTACGACGCCAACGCCGGCTAGGCGACCGGCCGCACGAATCTGTGGGATTGGGCTGCCGGCCCAGCCCCGTGACTCACTCGTCGTCGCCGGTGTCATGCACCGACACGTCGCCGATCGGCGGCGTGGCGAACATCCGCTTGAGCGGCTCGGTGTAGGTGATGCGAGCCACTTCGGCCTGCTCCGGCGTGATCGTGCCGACAAGCCGCGGCACAATCATGGAGTAGGGCTGCCCGCCGGTCGCCTTGACCTTCTGGAGCTTGAGCCCCACCACGCAGGCGTAGTGGAAGTCGGGCAACCGCTTCGCAAAGGGCAGGAAGTTGCGGAGCGAGCCGGGGCCAATGGTCACGAGGACCGGCCACGTTTCGCCCTGGCGAAGGATTGCCAAAATCCTCGACTCCTTCACTTTCTTGCCCTTGCCACTCGATCCGTAGCCGAACTCCGGCGAGGACGAGAGCGCCGCCCAGTCGTACTTTTTATCTCCCACCCGGTAGCGTTCCAAGGCGGCAGGATCGACTTCCCCGAGGTCGTCCGACGTCCTGTAGCCCACGAGCAGATCGTTCGTCACGACGACTGGACGCATCTCGGTCGGGTCTTTGCGGGGCCACAGAACGCCCTGCTTCCCGATGGCGACGAGCAGCCCGACGATTTCGTCGGTGTTCTCGACGTTGCCAGCGTTGTCGATCGTCCACGTCGTGCCGCCGCCGGCCGGCGTGGGTACCTTCACCAAGTCCTGCCGGTTCATCGGCTCGCCGTCGAGGTTGGCGAGAATGATCTGCGCCTGCCGCGAGTTGGGGGCCAGTGCCGGATAGTCAATCGTCTGCACATTCGTGCTAAGAGCCGTGCTCATTGGGTTTCTCCTGAGCTTTCCTTCGATCCATCGACAAGCCACCGCGGCGACGAGCCGCAATGGCGACTAGGGTAGCCTATGCAAAAAGGGTTTTAGTGTTAGCCTCGCGCTGACGAGTGGCCTTCGCGAGATTGCGAAGGGCCTGAGCGTGGTACTCAGGCTTCAATTCACACCCGTAGAACCGCCGGCCTCGCTGGAGGGCCATGTACCCCTCGCTGCCGATGCCGGTGAACGGCGAGAAGACGATCTCTCCCGGGTTGCTGTAGAGCCTCACGAGCCGGTCAATCACGTCTAGCTGCAACGGGCAGATGTGCTTCGTGTCCTCTTCGCTACGGGCTTCCTTGACGTTGAGCGTGTTCGTCTCTCGAATGTCGCTCCAACAGCACTCAGCCCAGTCGATCCACTCGTTCCGCGACACGTCGCCTTCCGAGTCGATGGCGACTTCGTTCTCGCCGGGAGCCCGGAACTTGATGAGGTAGTCGGGCAGGCAGCCGCGCTGCTTGGCTCGGTCGCTTTCGAGCCCGGCGAATTGAAGCTCGCGGCTCCGCGTGCGAATCGCCTGCGCCTGCGGATTCTTCCGCACCACCCAGTCGTATTCGTAGACGAGCCCGGCACGCTCCCCGAGCCGGATGTTGAGCCCGCGATAGTCGTGCAGCCCAGCCTCGCCGCTTCGCTTCAATCGCGGGATCTGCATCACGTGCACAACCACGGCTCGCCCCGGCTTGAGCACGCGACGCAGTCCGCGAAAGAAGTAGGACAGGTGAATCTTTGCCTCCCCCCGCATGCCCTCGCTGTTGCCGATGTCCTCCGCCTTGCTCGTGTAGGCATAGAGCGACGGAAACGGCGGCGAAAACACCGAGAAATCGACGGACGCCTCCGGCATATCCTCGAACATATGAGGAATGCAATCGCCGTGGTGAACGTGGTACTGCTGGTCGTCAGATAGAAGATTCACGGAACATAGCCTCCTGCTCTCGGGTATCGGCCTCGACGCGACGTGCCTTCCGCAGCACGTTCTCAACCATCGGGCGCTCGACGTCTGACACTGGGATGTGAACATTCAGCGGCCGAGTCGATCCAATCCGATTCGATCGCTTCACCGCTTGGTAATACTCCTCGTAGGAGTCCTGTAGCCCTGAGAAAACCTGCCGCGTGCAGATTTGCAGGTTTAGGCCGAACCCCAACACCTTCGGCTTGCTGACAAGGACACGGACCCTCCCGGCCTTGAAATCGTCAATGATGCGAAGCCTGTCGGCGAGCGGGGTGTCACCGTCGATGCTCGCCGCCTCCGGCAGCACGGCCTCGATAGCCCGCTGCTCGTCGTTGTATCGGCACCAGATGATGGTGGATTCCTCTGGCCACGAACGCACCATGTCGGCGATGAACTGCGGCTTGTTGCCGCTTTCGCACTTTGCGAGACGCGACAGCTTCGCCCGAGTCGTGATCCCGCCTAGCTCCGTCACGAAAAGCTGGCCGGTTGTCTCTCGCACCTGCCGCTCCTGATGCGCAGACAGGCGGACCTCGTCGATGTGCACATGAATCGGCGGGATACTGTGGACGTTGTCCTTCCAGCCGTAGGTGCTCGGGTCCGTCAAGAAGATGCACCAGTGCGACAGAGCCCGGTAGAAGGGGCGCAATGCGTGCGGCTTCAACTCCCATCGCTCAGCCGTTTGCCCGCGATTCACGAAGAATCTGGCCAAGAAAGCGTTGACGTTCGGAAATGCGTCGAGGAAGACGGCGTGATTCGCGTACTCTATTCGGTCGTTCGGGGCCGGCGTTCCGGTGAGGGCCAGCTTCCAATCAAGCCCCGCGCCGAGTCGCAGGCAGACCTGCCCCCACTTGCCGTAGTGACTCTTGAGCATCGACGACTCGTCGAGAATCAGGCCGCCCAGATTCCCTTGAGGCGTGTCGTCTTTCAAGGCGTCGTAGTTCGTGATCCCCAGCCCGCCGCCGCCAGACTTCATCCACTTCGGAAGCCCCTTTGCGTCAACCTGCTCGATAGGCAGCGAGTCTCCGTAGAACTTCCTGCACTCGGCAATGGTCTGCGGCACGACCATCAGCGGAGAGACAATAAGCACCGGCCTGCTCTGAACCGCCCGAACGTGACGGGCAAATTCAAGGAGCATCATCGTCTTGCCAAGCCCGCAATCGGCGAATATCGCCATCTTCTGCTTCTCGATCGCCATCCGCACGATGTCTCTCTGGTAATCAAATAGGCCGGGTAGTGGTGAGTATGCGGCGAATGACTGTCGATGCGACTGAACGCCAAGGCGGTCTGCGTACTCGTCCGGCACGGTCGCTATGCGACCGTGAATCTCGTATCGCGGCAGTTGCTTGACTTTCAGAAACGTGCGATACCCGTCAATAGTGTCATTGAGGTAGACGTTCATCAGAAAGCCTCCGTTTCTGTCGTGCCGCCGCGACGCACAGTCGTGTGCCGCAGCACGGGGCGGACGAATTCGCCGACCAGCCCGTCGAACGCCGTGCCCGCGGTGAAGGGCTGACGGGCATCCTTGCCCGCCTCCCTTGCGCGATCCTTGAGCCAGCTTTTCAACTGGCTCGTGTTGACCGACAGGAGCGGCTCCAGCGCCCCCTCGGCCCGCAGTGCATCCATCACTGCGGCTTGGCGATCCTTCGCCAGATTGAACGAGTGTTCCCACTCAATCCGCCACGACCGGCATCCTGCCGGCACGCCGCGTTCCATGCGGGCGGCGGCCATTTCTTCCAAGGCAACGGCTTCCAGCGAGTCTCGCCGCTTATTGAGTTCCTTGATTTGCAGCTCCAGAGCGTCGATTTCGCGATCAATCGACTCGATACGCTCCAGCGTGCTGACGAGCGTGTCCTTCGTGTCGGTATTCGTCGAGGATGGCATCAATCACTTCCTTTCGTTCTGACAGGGCTGAATAAATCCGTCCGTCCACGGTCTTTCTATAACCCGGTAGCGTTGCCACCAGATGATACAGGTGCGTAGTCTTCGTCTGGCCTGGGCGGTGAAGGCGAGCTACCGCCTGGAGATACTCGGCAAGGCTGTAGCCAAGCGAGTAGAAGAATCCGTAGGCGCACATCGACATATCGACGCCGACGCCACCCGACTGAATCTGCGATACGAGGAGATTCGTTTGCCCGGCCTGCCACGCGGCAAGATCGTCCATCCTACCAGACAATTCGCTAACGGTGCGACCAACACGCTTGCCGGCCTCAATCGCCGAATCCATGTCAGAGCGGAACCGGCAAAACACCACCGCACGCTCGCCGGAAGCAAGGTCGGCCAATCGCTCCTCCAGTGCTAGTTGCTTGCTCGGCGTGTCTTCTAACCGGGTAGCCTTCTCTTCGTCATCGAAGGTGGCGTAACCGCCGCAAATCTGCTGGAGCCGGAGCACCGCCACCATCGCGTTCGCTGGCGTGATCGTCCCGGCCTCGCACACCGCGCAGAATTCGCTCTCCACCTCGCGGTACAGGCGAGCCTCGGTCGGCCCCATCTCAACGGCAATGTCTTCAAGCATGAGCGGCGGCAGGTCGAGGACGTCTTCGCTCCGGCGATGGAACGTGGTCGCCGTCACTCGCCGAGAGAATTCCTGCTCCATGTCGCGCCGCAGCCCAAGCACGGCCCCACGAATGTGCGGGTGCGGCATGAAAAACCGGGCCTTGAACATCGTGACCGATGTACCAAAAGTGGGGCATTCCGGCGATTCGACGGCCCGCCAGACGCCGCAAGCATCGACGGGGGAGTGGGGAAGCATCGTGCCAGAGAGCCCAAGCCGCTTGGCCTGCGGGTTCAGCTTGCAGAGCTTGGCGGCCCACTTGCTCGCCGCTCCCGACATCGACTTCAGCCGGTGAACTTCGTCCCAAATCAGGGCCGTCCACTTGACCTTGTCGAGCACACCCATGAGCCGCAAGGATTCGTAATTCCCGACGATAATGAGCGGCGACGTGTCTGTCAGGGCCGCAAGGATTTTGGCTTGCTTGGCCTGAGACGTGCCCTTGTCGAGAACCAGCACCCGCACGTCCGGCAGCCAGAGGGAAGCCTGCTTGGCCCACGCCGCCATGACGGCCTTTGGGCAGCCGACGAGGAACCTGCCGCCTGGGGCCGCCTCCAGCATGAGGCGGATGACTTCGAGTGAAGTCCTCGTTTTTCCCGTGCCCATGCCCAAATGCAACAGCACGTCCCGCCGATCCATGGCGTAGGCAATCGCCTCGACCTGATGCTTCCAAAGGTGCCGCATCGCTTCCTCCATCCGTGGTGGGGAGGACTGTATGCGAGGCAATGGCTACCTGTCAAGACTTTCTTTTCGGGCCTCGTTTTTTGCCCGCCTTTTCCTGTGCAGCGACGAGCTTGCGGTTCGCTTCGCATGACTTGCGGCTGACGATGAACACCCTCGATCCGCCGCGCCGCGGGTTCCACGGGGATCGGGCGAGAATTTTCCCGCCCTCGATGAGCTTGTAGACCATCGTGTAGTGGACACCCAGTATTTTCGCCGCGTCGGCGATTCCGATGGCGTCGTCATAGTCCACCTGCGGCTTGGCCTTGGCGAGCCGCTTGAGTGCGTCTGGTCGCAGGCGGAGCCAGTCGCGGGGGCGCCCCGGATTCTCTTTGCGGTCGTACTCCTGAAAGTTCTCTTCGCACGATAGCTGCGAGTAGACGACGAACCGCCGGGGCGTGTCTGAGACTCGCACGCCGGAAAGGACTCGGCCGTCGATGAGTCCGGATTCGTACATCCGCCCCGGCCGCGTGAAATGCACGCCCATGAGGGCGGCAGCCTCGTAGCTGCCGATTGCTAGGTTTGCCATGCTGCCCAATCCAGAAGGAAATGTCTTCCCGAGCAGCACACGCTACCCGGCCGGAAATCATCGCGTTTCCGGCCGGGCTTGACAATTAGACTGTTGGCGGCAACAGTCTACTGCATCCCCCAAGGAGGCTGGAGATGCGAAAGACACGATGGATCGTGGCGGTTGATTGGATTGACGGCGACGTTGAGGACACTTCGGAAATTTTGGTTTACGCCGAGAGCGCCCGTCAGGCGGTTTCGGAGGCCAAGAAGAAATTTCGTCTGACCAACGGTACGCAGTGGCCCTCGTGTCGAATTCAACGTGCATTCATTTTGACGGATAAAGCGGCGCAAAAACTTGCCCCGGCATGACGCTTGGGGGTTGCAATACCACACGGAGGTGGCACCTTCTGCGGAGGGAGAGCCACCATGAAAGACACACACCTCGAATCATTTCTCGACGACGTCTACGCGCCCCTAAAGTCGCTCGACGAGCGGACCATTTCGCTCTACCGCTACACGATTGGCCCGTTCAGTGATTTTCTGGGCCACCCAGCAACGCTCGGCGATCTTGAAGAGTTGAAGGTTGCCCGCTTCCTGGCCAGTCGCGTGCGAACGCGGGCGGCATCCACGGCGGCGAAAGATCGCTCAAACCTGCGGGCCTTATGGGAGCTTGCTGCCCGCCGCAAGCTGGTGGACACATGGCCGTCGATTCCGATGGTCAAAGTGCCTGAGCGGGTGCCGGAGGCGTGGCTGACAGACGAGATGCAAAAAATCCTTGACTCGGCGTCGTATGAGACGACTTTCTACTGCGAAATACCAGCCGCGAAGTGGTGGAGGGCCCTCCTGCTTCTTGCCTACGACACCGGCGAAAGATGCTCTGCCATGCTTTCTCTGCGGTGGCGGGCGTTTCGTGGTTCGCACATCTTGTACGAGGCCGAGAGCCGCAAGGGAAAGCGTCGCGACATTCTCCGCGACATCAGCATCGAAACGGCCGATGCCATGCTGGCCATCAAAGGCGACCGACGGCCAGAGGACCCTATTTTCCCGTGGCCGTTTCAGCGAACATACGTGTGGAAGCGGCTCGGAGCTATCCTCGACCGCGCCGGCCTGCCGTCTGGCCGGAAGGACAAATTCCACCGCATTCGCAAGACGACCGCAAGCTACTACGAGGCCGCCGGCGGGAGCGCCCAGCGGCTCCTCGATCACGTTGACCCCGCCACTACCAGAAAGTACCTCGACCCAAGGATCGTCAAGGGCGTGTCTGCGCCGGACGTCCTGCCAAGGCTCAACCGGCCGAAAGCGTCTTAGACTTCTCTATGGCTTCCCGATACCGTTTGCAGTGCTCGACGACATCCGGATTACTACGCACCCAAGACATCAGATGCCCATGCACGAGGTGGCACGGGTCTGCACAGAGCGGCACGAGATTCCGCGGGTCTAGCTCCAGTTCGGGATTCAAATGAAAAGGTCGAACATGGTGAACTTCAAGATTCTTCGCCCGGCCGCAGGCGATGCAGAACGGGTTGCGGCGAAGGAAGTCTTCTCGAACCCGAGGCCATTTTGACGACCGCGGTTTGCCGCCAAAAAGTTCTTCCGTTTTCCTTCGGAGCCAGCCAAACATGATCTTCTCAGTCTACCAGCGACGGCGTTTCCGGTGCGTGCGTCCGAACCTGCGACCAATCAATGTATGCCTGGGAAGCCAAGTTGACGCTGCGGTGGCCAAGGTGCAGGCGAGCCTTGCCCGGCTCGCGAATTTCAATGTGAGTCGCGCCGCTGCGCCGCAACCATTTGCTGGTGCCCGGCAGGCCGTGCGACTCAAGGTAGGCCCGCATGATCCGCATCGACTGGCGTGGCTTGCAGGCCCACCCCAAGACGCGACCATCCGGCGAGAGGGCGAGCATCTCGCGAACAGCCTCGATGCAGGCCGGCGTCAGTCTCTTGTGCAGCGGATCGCCGGTTTTGTGCTGCGTCCATCGCAGGACGTCGCCCTCGAAGTTTTCGGCCCGCATGGCCCACAGGTCGCCGTGGCGGGAGCCGCTCTGATATCCGAGCAAGACCCATGTTCGCAGGAAAAGCCCCCGAGGGGCCCCAGATCGCGTCTTGCCGCGGAGGCCGTGCGTGCCCTCGGCCAGCAGCTTGCACTGCTCTGGCGTCCATGCCCGAGTAGGAGCCCGGCTGACCTTCACTCGCAGCACGCCACGCGGCGGCTTGTCGGTGAGCGAGTTTTCGTAGGCGTACCTCCACAGGCTGACGATGATCGTCCGTTCGGTGCGAGCCGTGACCGTCGATACGGAGTCGAGCCGGCTGCGGAGGTACTGGTTCACGGCGTCCGTCCCGATCACCCCACACCGCTCCGCAATCTTCGTCAGATTGTGAGCGTACAGGGGGCAGACGACGCGGTCGGAGAGGTATCGCTTGGCAATCTTCGGCAGCTTTTTCATGGTCGCATTCCTTGCATTAATAGGTACTCCGGTAGCCTATGGCCGCCGCTGGCAAACGCAAGCCCCGTGATCCTTGCGGCTGCGCTACTGCTGCTGTGTGGGTGTCAGCGGGCCCCGGAGCCGGTCGCCGATGAGCCGGCGCCGGCCGTCGATCGCGAGAAATACATCGGCAAGTGGAAAAGCGTGCAACGAGGCAACGGATTTGAAGAGGACACCGTTCTCTACGTTGGAGCCGATGGCGGCGGATTCATGCGGACGATGCTGCTTTTCGACGCCGACAGGCCAGCCTCGATTCTCACGAGATTCGATTGGATGGCAGACAACGCTGTGCTGCGGGCCGAAACGAGGCCAGACGACCCCAGCATCCCGCCGTCATCAATAGAGGCATCTGTGCAGCCAGATGGGGTTTTGGCCGTCCGACCAACGTGGCGGCCGGGGGTCGAGTTGCGTCTGATGCGCGTCGTCGATGATTTGACACCCGCGGCCGGAGGGGATTAGATCGCCGCTGTAGCGCATTAAGATTCGCAAAATTCCCAGTGCTGATCGCCCCAGGTGCCAACAAGTTTCACGCCAGCAAGTTCTCTTTCGTACTGGCTCAACGCATCGACAGTATCGTCCAGCACGCCGCGATTCTGGGCGTCCGCCAGTGCTTGCAGCACACGGGCCTTGTCTTGCTTTTTGTGGTCGCGCCACCACATCTGCAACTCAAGGCTCCGCTTCGTAACATCGTCTGTTCTTAGTCTCTCGCATAGCAAGGCAGTGCGAGCGTCGCTGTGCTTAGCAAAGTAGGTCGCCGAAGCAGCCGGATGTTTCCACGGCTCACGGATGATGCCGCTTCGATCGACGCCGTTGAGTTCGTCCAGTAGGCACTCAACCAATCCTGTGTGCCAGAACACATCCTCGTCGCGAGGGCTTTCGCACGGCATTCGCATCTCCTTTATGTTTTTGCCGGTTACCAGATTCCGGCGGCGGGTATTTGGCTCCCGCCGGTTCGCTTCGCCGACCGAGACATCGGCTAGGCCAACGTCGCCTCTCGCAAAGCAAAGACCCGAGAGAGTGTGCTGCCTTGCGGCTCGCATCTCAGGTTTGCTAGGTGACATTTTAGCCAGCGAGCAAATTGACGCCACGCTTATTGAGTTGCGGCGCGACCGCGCTTTCGCTCAGTAGCGCAACTAGGCGTGGCGGGCAAGCAGCCCGCGCACGGCGTCAATCCATGCGCGTAGCACTTCTTCGGGAGGCTCGCAGCCACCCATCATCAGCCCCTCAATGGCAGCCCGCTCCTCTGGCGTGATCCGCAGGCGAGCGATCTCGGCGTCGCGCTGGATCACTCGCTCCTCGCACCGAGTCACCAATTCGTAATTCCACTCTGCCCTACCTGTCTGCTCATCTAGCGCGTCCCGCAGACTTGCGATCTCATGCGCATCGGTCATTTTTCCCTCTCTGATTTTCAGTAGCGCACTCGCCGCCTACTTGCGGCCTTTCCTCATTGAAGCCATGACTGGTGCGGTTTTGGCTTCCATCTCGCCGCCGCACCGGCTTCGGCCTGCTCACCGATTGCCGGGTTGCCCGGTGGCATCTCCGGTGCCTCAACCCGCAGGAGCCGAGACAACGCCAGCCGGATCGCCTCGCTAGGCGTGGTGCCGTGCTTCTCGCAGTAGGCCGCCAGCGGCGTGATAAGTGATCCAAGCCGAAACGTGATGCGGTCGTTCATGGCGTCGCAATCGCAGTCCTTGTAGTGCATATCGTGCAGGCTGCACCAATCATCTCCGCAGCATTGGCAGATGTCTACCGATGTCACGGCCGTCGTCACAGTGCAGCCTCTATCGCCTTGACTGTCGCCTTCGCGGATCTCACCAGCCCGCCGTCGTCTCCGACGGCATCGGGCCCGCCGTCGTCATCGCCATAGTGCCGCGCGTCATCAAGCAGCTCCGCGAGCCCAGGGTCTTTGGGCCGCAGCCACACAAACCGCTCCGACCGTTTGACAGGTTCGCAGTAGGGCTCGCAGTCGCGTTCTTCGTGGTCTTCAAAGAACTTTGCGGGCACGCGGATCGTAGCCTCGGCTCGCGGTGGCTTCGGAATGGCATGAAGCCAGCCGATGCCAAATGATCCGACCCTGACCAGCGGAGTGTCGCCGTCGCGATCGACAGTCTGAATCATGTGCTTCGCGTAGAGCGAACGCCATGTTCTGTCGGAAATCCCGTCTGGCCGCTTGCAGCACTTGGAGCCGAGCCGCTTGCACTCCGCGTCGATCTTTCCAATCGCTACCAATTGGGCGTGGGTTGGCCGTCGCATCGTCGTCCCTTTCGTGTTGGTGTCGTTTCCCGTCATGCCACCACTATACCCTATTGTCGGACGGAAGGCAAGCCCCGCTAGAATATTTTTTGGAAACCCCGATTTTCACGGGAAAAATGCTGGATTGCCTCCTGTCGGACAGTTGGCAGCGTGAGAATCTGGGGCAGGGCGGCAGGACCGACGCTATGTGCGGCGTGCAGTGCCGGATCATATGGGCAATCCGACGAGATTCGTTGCCTTTCACATATGTTGCGGGGCGTAACATATCAAACCGGATATGTTTCACAAACGATCCTTTGTAAGCATTTATGCCACGTATTTCTTACCAACTGCGCGTTTATTGGCGATTCCCGCAAGCTGATGTGCGGGCCAGCAGCCCTCGCAGTGTGGCGATTCTGTGCGTGTCATCTGGATACCACCGCTTTCCATCGCATGCCATTTCAATGGCCTCACGCTCCGCGTCGGTGAGCGTCGGCCCCGCGTAGAGCGGGACAATCTCGGCATCCGTTTCTCGGGCGTCCCAGTTGTAGCGAACAACGCCATCTGAATCTGGAAATCCGTCGCGAACATATCTGGCAAACTCAAAACCAGACTCGCCCGGATACGACTTGCCGATTGCGTCCAGCATGATGCCATTGACGGCCTTTTGCGTCTCTGCGAAGCCATCTAGCGGGCCTCCGCAAAACTTCGCCTTGTAAAAAATCTCAAACATCGGCCTGCTCCTTTGTCGTTTCAACCTCCGGCCGCAACCTGACAAGCAGCGACCGCAGGACGCCGCAGTCCTCCTTGCACGCGACGCGGCCTTCGACCACAACGTATTCCAGCGCGTCAACCTCGGCCTCAGTCAACTCAAGCAGCGGAACGATCTTCGCGTCATCCGCCTTCCGAATCTGGTTCACATCAAGCCAAAACTCAACGCGAGTTTCTGCCTCTTTCCGCGTCTCGCACAGCGCCTTTCTCCTACCGTCGCAAAACACCGCCCACGCGACAGGCTGCGGCCTATCAACGTCGGCCCGGCTGATAGCCCCGACGCTTTCGCCATTGGCGAGCATCTCATTGACGAGCGTCATGTTCCATTTTCCAGAACGCGACCCCGGCGGGTTCGGCGTGCCGCTTTATCGGTGCGGTGCCTGCCCGCCGGGATCGCTGTGTCATGTTTCTTAGCAAAAAAACTGCGATAGGTGATTTCAGTAGCGTCACTTCGTCCGTTCCAGCAGCCCGCGGAGCGTGACAACTCTCGCTGGCTCTGGCCCGCCGTACCATTCTGCATCCAACTCTCGGCCGATCGCCTTTTCAATCGCCTCCCGCTCCTCGTCGGTGAGCGTCAGCCTCTCAATGATTTCTCCGCAGACACCGATCATCAGCCGACCATTCGGGCTGTCTGGATTGAAGCTGCGAGTGTCATTCCGGGTTTCGTAGCCGTAGTGCGGCGCCAATCGCTCGTAGGCGTCGTGGAACTGGCGTGCCAACTGCTCTGCTTCCATGTCTTTGCCTGCGGCGTGCAGTGCCGGATCATATGGGCAATCCGACGAGATTCGTTGCCTTTCACATATGTTGCGGGGCGTAACATATCAAACCGGATATGTTTCACAAACGATCCTTTGTAAGCATTTATGCCACGTATTTCTTACCAACTGCGCGTTTATTGGCGATTCCCGCAAGCTGATGTGCGGGCCAGCAGCCATCGCAGTGTGGCAGCGATCCGCTCACAGTCCGCGTCTTCGTTGTTTTCCTCGTAGGCGTCTGCCGCCTCTCTGATGGCCCGCCGCTCCTCTGCGGTCAGCGTGGCGTCGATCTGCACGATCACGTTGCCGTTGACGACCGACAGCGTGGCGTCCTGGTCCGCGAGGCGGCGGATGGCGTCATTGAGCCGTGAGTTCTCTGCCCGAAGTCTCTCGTTTTCGTCAAGTAGCCCAGCAGTGATCTTCGTCCGCGAGACGATCTTGTCACCGACAGTTTGCTCGCTCATTTTGTCCTCTCCAGCAACCCGCGCAGCGTGGCGGCATTTTTCTTGAGCAGAGCCTTCGTGTCTTCCTTCACGTCAAATCCAGCCAGATCGCAGAGAAAATGTGACGTGCCACATATCGCCCCCCGCTCTGTGTCGGTCAGTAACACCAGCGGCACCACGCGCACATGAGCGTTAGGAACGTGGCGAAGGATGTAGGACGCAGCCTCGTCAGCCGCATCGCGAGTGCGATACGTCCATTCGTTGTCGGCTCGCTCGCCGTCAAGCAGGACAGCCCAGCACGTCAGCGGCTCATGTGTATTGCCAGTGCCTTGTCCTTCTCGGCGGGTTCCCCACTCCGAAGGCTCTGCTATCGCCGCTGGCTCGGCGTCCGGAATTGTGCCGCCGATGTCAGCGTGGCCTGCGCACTGCCTGTCGCTGACTCCCGCCGTCGGCGCGGCGTCATGATCGGTGTTTTCCCGCTCGGGATGCTCGGCGTCGGAATCGCCGTGTTTCTCGTCGGTCTGTCCCGCTCGGGAATCTAGCCTCGCCACCAGCCGCGAGACGAGGCACGCCGGGTGCCATCGGTGGCATAGCTCGGAGTGCGTCTGCACGCGGTCGCCCTGGGTGGCGAGCCACGCGCGGGCGTCGGCAATGAGGTCGATGCTCATGCCCGCAGCCTACAGGGCGAGGCAACTAGGTCAACGCTCGTCTTGGCTGGCGATCCGGCTGGCGGCGTCGGTGTCGAACGAATCGGCACGGCCGAGGTCGAACCAGTGCGGATAGTGCCGCAGCAGCCGCCTAGCTTCCTCGCGTACCGCTTTTGGTACACGCTTGATCCCCTGGTGTGGCGAGGCGAGCCGCAGGAGGAAATCCTGCGTGCGGATGACGGCGCTGGTTCGCTCGGAAGGGAGAGTCATTCCCGCAGCCTACCGCCGCCGTCAATTGGGTCAACGCTCGTTTTATCGCGATTCGCGATTGGCGAAAATGCCACTGCCCCCGTCCCATCGTCGCCTCGCCGTTGTCGGGCCGCGTTACGCCTGGGGGCTGCCCACCGTCAGCCCGATAGACGCCGTAGGGCGCGGCGTCGGCTGGCGGCGAGTTGTGTATCAGACCCGCCCTTTATGCACGTCACGGCCCGGAGGCAGGAGCGGTGCGGCGGGTGTGTTGTTCGGTATTACCTAATTTATTACCTAGTTCCGGCGATCTTACCTAATTCGGCTCATCACCCACAGGTACATGGCGACACCAGCCAGCGTTGCCGCTGCGCCGAGTCCCTGCCAGAGTTGTTCGATTCCGTGCATGTCTGTGTCTACGGTGTGTAGCGTCACATCCAACCGGGCATCCAAGACACGGCTTCAAACTCAAAGATGCCGCCCCCGTCTGCGCGGATCGCAGGGTAGTAGCCCCACAGGTAGAAAACAGTTCCGTAAGCGGGTGGCCTTTTGTCTTCAACCCAGAAAACGACCCTACTGCCGTGAGGCAACGCATACTGCTGCCCGAACGGCTCAGATACCCACAATGCGACAGCAAGGATGGCGGCGTCAATCATGCGTCTCTACTCTGTGGGTGTAGCGTCACGCAGGCCGAGCGGGCGGCACAAACAGCCTTTCCAGCCCAGCCTTGATGTCGCTGCCGAGAAGTTCCAGCACGCGAGCCTCAGCCTGAGCCTGCGTGTAGTCGCCCGCCGCGTCGTAGGTTGCTTTCTCCCACAAGATGAGCGGGCGAGGGCAGGGGCGAATCTGAGCGACGACAGACTTTCGCTTGGCGTTGTCGATGATCGTTACGTCAAGCTCTTTCAGCGTGATCGGGCGCTGAACGCGCACCTCGCCGGTGCCGCGCACAATCGGCGGTGGCTGAATAGTCACTGGTGCCGAGAGATTCATTGTTAGACTACTCCGAGTATTGAGGAGCCGTTGATGCCTTTTTCGTATGCAAGTATCAGGTCGCCAGACACGCCGCTCTTGTTCACCGCATTTCCAGTAAACGTGGCGTTGCCGCCGACGGTGCCAAGGTTCACCGAACTGCCATCGAACGTCGCAGCACCACCTACGGAGCCATAATTTAGCGAATTGGCGTTGAAAGTAGCTGCACCGACACTGCCGACGCTGTTGTTGTACGAACTATCGTTGAATGTTGCGTTGCCATTGACGATGCCGTTGTTGACCGTGCTGTCGTTGAAAGTCGCATTGCCGGTGAGGGTAGCGCCGACGCCCGCCAAATCGTAGCCAGCACTATCGTTGAACGTCGCGCTGCCAGTGAAGGTTATTGAAATATCCAACGAGCCAGAACCGTTGAGCGTAACGTCCACCAGCGTAGGCTCGCTGCCGCTGTTGGACCCTATGGACGCTGACGCAACCACGCTATCGCTGCTGGTTGGCAGGCTCGTCGCTGGCGTGGTGTGGCCGGAGTTCAGCCACCAGTTGCCGAGCGTGTTCCAGTCGGTATCGACTGCCGCGTTGTAGTAAAGCGTTGCCATGAATTAGTACCCCATCACAAAGGCGACGACATCCCACTTGTCACGCCCCGCGTGATACGTCGCTGCGAGAACGTCCATCTTGTTTGCTGCCGTAGAAAAGGGCAGCGGCGAGGTGGCCGACGATGGGATGACGAACTTGTTGCCGAGCGTCACCGTCCGCGAGCCGGTGCCATCTTGCCGAACCCGCCACCGGATCGTCTTGCCGTCCACAGGATTCGACGGGTTGGCGAGCGTGGTATTGCCAGTGAGCGTAACGTCGAAGATGTCGCCTGCCGATGCGTCGGTGTTCAGCGTGGCGGCGTATGAGAGGGCGACGACGGTTGGCCCGCCAGCCAGCGCGGCAATCTGGCCGAGCGTGACCTTCTCTGTCAAAGTCCCTGCCGCGTTGTCGGCAGCCACAACGGCATTGGCCTGCGCAGACGCAGCGGCGGGGAGTTCGTTGATCTTAGGCATCTTGGATCGTCCTCAAGGGTTCGCCGGATTGCGTGGTGATGGACTGCCCGCTGATTGTGGTCAGCAAGCCGAGCGCCGCCGCCACAATGCGAGCTAACGGGCGCATCAAACGGGGATTCATTGGCATGGCGCGGCGTTACTGTTAGGGATGTAAGGGCCTAGATAAGCCGCCAGCGGGAGTTATCGCCTGCCCGCAGGCACCCGGCTGCCCCGCCATTAGCGCTCATCACGTAGTCTCCAAGCCACGGAACGGCAAACTGATTCACGGCCGTTGAGTTCGTGTTTTGGTGCTTGATCGTGATCGAGGCCGCGGTGTGGGTCGAAATGTTGACGATGAGGCGGTATATGTTCGATGCCGCCGTGGCCATCCCGGTGATATTGATATTCGCCGTCGTGAGATTGCTCAGATACACAACATCTGTTGGGCCGGGGTTCCAGTCGTTCGTGTTGGTCGCCGAAAGGGCCGCCGTAACCGTCACGGGCACCAGAGGGTCGGAGCCAGTAATTTGATGGCTGGAGACGTGCGTGGCCGCCGCTGCGGTGACATCGGTGGCGGACAGCGAGACAACGCCGGTCCTACCGTTGACGCTCACAATCGAGCCGCCGCCGCCAACCCCGCCAATAAAGGAAATGCTCATCATTGGCTCCTTAGTACGCCTGCGCCGCGAGGGTCGTCGTGTCGCCGCTTCCGCAAATCGCAGAAATGCCAGTAATGAGGATCGGCGTCACGTCCTGATCGAGCATGACCGACACACCCGCCGGCAGGGCGATGCCATTGGTGACGCTCAGGGCCACCGTGGACGGCACCATCTTGAGGTAGGCGGTCTTTGAGCCATTGTTGGCAATGGCGAGGAACTGGTAGTTCTCGCTGCCGGCGGGGACGATCGTGACCTCGGTCGTGCCGACGCTCGTAGAGGTGTGAATGAGAGGCATTTCGGGACTCCTAGTTCTGTTGGATGTCGCTGCGGCGATTGACGATTACGGCCTTGATTTCCTGCTGACCTTCGGCGATCCGCTCCATCGTCGCGGCCTGCTGCTGCTGGGACTTCTCGATACCGTCGAGCATCAGCTTTGTTGCTTCGAGGTAGTCCGTGTGGCTTTTGACCCAAGGAATCACGACAGTCGTGTGAACAGACCAAGCCGCCTCGCGGGCCATCCACAGGAGCGCGGCCAGGATGAAGCAGGGTGCGCCGAGCCGAAAGAGGCCGTCCAGAATCGTCTGCTTTGTCTCGTCCGTCATGCCCGCGTCCGTGCGAGGGGTAGAGAAACACTTCCCCTTATTTTAGCACCCGGTAGCCTGCCGCATGGCGGCATCCACGGCCCCAAAGAGGTCGTCGAGCGTGCCGGTATTGGGCAAGACGAGGTCGATGAACTCGCGGCTGATCCCGGCCTCGCTCTCGTGGGCCGCAGATGCCCCCACAAGACACGACTTCGTCGGCCGCACCACCTCCCAGATGACGCCGCCGCGGGCCTTCACGGCCTCGGCTTCGTTGTCAAACCGCACGTCGGTGATGACGGTGAACGGCACCAAGCGTCGCATCGCCCGGTCGATCCAAAGCGATTCCTTGACCATGCCGCGCCCGAACTCGGTGCCGAGAAGCTGGAGAAGCTCGCGCGGTGATTTGCCAATCCACGGGATCGGCTGCTCTTTTACCGCCCGATCTTTTAGGTTTGCTACTGAAATACCCGTGATCGCGGCTACGGCATCGTAGAGCGGGTCCGCAAAAGCGATTTCGGCGAAGCCATGGTGCATGACGAGCCGGTGAGCCACCGACCCCTTGCCGGCCCCGGCTGCCCCTGTCAGGCCAATCAGCATTTCAGACGCCCCCCATCGAAGAGTATTTCGCAACCGAGATTCCCCGTCAGCCACCGCATCGAAACCCCGCCCTCTCGCAGGATTTGCTCACCGGCAGCCACTTCCGCAGCCCACCGCTGGGGCGTCTCCTGCCGAGGCAGGGCGTGCCCCACCACCTCGCGGATGCCAGACATGACGATGGCTCTGGCGCAGTCAGAGCAGGCAAACCAGCAGCAGTAGAGTCGCGAGCCAAGCGTCGAGACTCCGGCCCGTGATGCGGCATACACGACCGCCCGCTCGGCGTGCTCTATCCGCTGGTACTTGGCCGGTCGGTCGAGTCGCGGAAGGACGCCAATCGGGAAATCGTTCACGCCCGAAATGATCGTGCCCGTCTGCGGCACCAAGATGGCCCCGTTTTGCGTGCTGTTGTCGCCGGACCACTCGGCGGCGGCCTGGAAGGCGAGTCGGAGGTAGTCGGTGTCTGTCATTTCAGAAAGATCGGCAGCACCTTCGTGACCCTGCCGTGCTCATGGTCGATGATGACGAGCGACTGAGATGGCGGCTGGTATTCAGCTTTGATGCGGTCGGCGAAGGCGTTGTGGCCGATGAGGCAGCCGTTGGCTACGAAGCGGTACGGAAGCCAAGAGAAGCAGTGCCAGTGCCCGAAGATGTCGAGGTCGGCCCGCTGGGCCTGATTCCAGTTGGCAATCGCCTTGTTTGCCGGAATTGTCAGTCCGCCGACGCCTCCTCCGAATCGAATTGCATGGCCGTGGTGGGCGCGAACTATGAAACCATCGAGATTGACGTTGTTCAGATAGCCCTCGCCAACCTGCCATTCGACGTTCTTGCGCCGCTCCTCGGCCGCCATCGTCAGGTACATATCCTGCTCGAAGCTATGGTCGTTTTCTGTTGCCATCCTCGGGTGCTTCGTTGACCGCCCATGGTTTCCGCTGGCCGTGGCGACGAGCACCGGGGCAATCTCGCTCATGGCGTCGATGACGCCGTTGAGTCGCTTGCCGGCCCACCTTTTCGCTGCGAGCGGAGCAAGTTGCGTCACCTCGACTAGGTCGTCGTGAATGTGGCCCGTTATGAAGTCTCCAAGGGCGGCCACTACGATTCGCCGAATGCCCGTCAGGTGCCGCTCGTGCTCAATCAGCATCGAAGCCCGCTGGACTAACTGGGCGATGCGGCGGTCAGCAATTTCGAGCGTGAATTTATTGAGGTTTCGGCACGTTTCCGGCTTCACTTCCTCTTCGACGTGCCAGTCCGACAAGACGAGGACAGCAGTGGCTTCTGGCCGCCGGCCGGCTGGCCGCTTGCGAGAGAGCTTCTTCGTGCCGATGTTCGCGAGCGACTTGAAGCTCGCAGTGGCCTGCCGCTCATGCTCTAGTTGATGCAGGGCCGAGTCGTATTTCTTCCGCAGGGCGGCCAATTCGCCGCGGAGGCGGGCCGCCTCGGCGTCTGCCTGAATCTGCTTCGATGTTGCAATCCCGCCCGCAATCTCGTCGGCTAGGGTCTTTCGAGCCACTTGATGACTCCTGCGTGGCCAATCGAAACGCCGCGAGACGCCAATGCTTTTGAAATCCCCTTTGCCAGCGCGGTTTTTGTGGTCCCGAGCGTTCCGGCCCTCCACTGGCTTTTGACTTCACAAATCTCCGCTGCGATTTCCTTCGGGAGCGACTCATACCACGGGGTAAAACCCTTGCGATCGTTCAGACATGCTCTCACGTCGTCGATCAAACTTCTCTTTGCCATGTCGGCTGGCTCCTTCTGTCTGGAGGCTGTTTTGTCAAGCAGGCGGGGCTTGTTTTTCGACATCTACCCTGTACCCCAGTGCCCAGAGAATCCTGGCCACATCCCGTGCGGCCTCGGTGATCGACTCTTCGCTCATCTGCGGAAAACAAGCGTGCAAGGCCTCGTGAATCTCGGTTTCGAGGAGTGGGCGGCCCCGCAGGCGTGCGTCAATCAGGATTTTGCGGACGAGCGACGGGTTCTTCGTGTCTGGCAGGTAGGCCCATCCGGCGGCTTGGCCCTTCAATTTGCTGTAGCGCCAGAGCCACTTCTGTCCGAGGATCGTGAAGTGGTGGTCTGACGACATGGCGTAATAGCGTACCGGGTAGCCTTATGTGTCAAGGCTGGCTTTGGGCGTCTCTTTGCCCCACTTCCCGACCGGGCACTCAGAGTCGGCCCAACTCAGCTTCGAGACGTACTGCTTGGCCCGCACGATTGGGCAGCCGCACTTCTGGCAAGCCCCGTCCTTCATGAACTCGCAGCCCATGCAGATGTCGTGGCGGCGAAGAATCTCGGCGTCGCTCGCCATCGGCATCCCAGCCGCGACGTGCTTGGCCGAGGCGACGGCGAAGTTGCGGACTTTGGTGAGGAACGAGGGGGCGTCGGTGCGGGTGAGGTCGGGGGCTGGTGCTTGTGGCTTCGGCGTCGTCGGCGTGAATCCCGGCTTCGGCTCGCGCGGATACGCCGGATGGTCAACGTCCACGGTGATCTTGTCACCGTCCTCGCTGGCGATGCACGCACGAACTTCGTCTAGCGTGTAGCCGCGTTCACGGCAGCGGGCAGCGAGATGCTTGCGGTGGCAGGTGATCACGGTAGTGGGTTGTCGGTCATGCATGGATTTATGAAATTCACCAAGCTCGCCGGATTGCCACCAAACGAGCACTCAGGCCCGTCGATAAACGTGTCGTAATCAATGGTGCCGCAGCATGTACCGAACACTTCGCCCTCAAAAAAGCCAGTAGTGGTCGGAGGAAGAGTCGGAACGGCGGTCGCGTATCCGTTGGCGAGCATAGCTGCGGCATACGCCTCTAGGCATGCCTCAGCCTCTTCCGGCGTTGCATCATCCGAATTGCTCACCAGCACAACGGATGTCCGTTCCGGCAATGCGCAGCAAGGATCATCCGCGCACGTCTGGCCAGGGTGGTGAGTGCCGCATGCGGCGGCACACTCTTCTGCGGTCTTATTATCTACGCAGGTTCTGTTTTCCCCTTCGCTTGCGTCACAGACGTAGACTCCGTGCGTAACAAACGGATTTGCTGGATGATTTTCTATATCTAGCTCAACGAACGTCTCCGTAACGGTGCCGCAGCAGCGCCCCAGGATAAATGCGCCCTCGGCTATGTAAAACTCATCATCTGGCGGCTGCGAAGAAATATAAGCGTCCGTGGATTCAGCGCACTCCCAGCCGTTCTCCTCTGCCAACGCTTTCATGGCAGGGGCTTTAGTGCCATTCTCCCAACTCACCCAGTCCTGCGCGTCATTCTCGTTTTCAAATGGCAAAGAGCCGTATCCTTCGATTTCAACGAGCGGACATTCGCAGCACGCACCAGCCGCCACGGACGGCACGCACTGCCCATCCACGCACACGCACCCTTCGGGACACGGGTTCTCGCCGTCGCATGGGCCTGAACAGGGCGGCGGTTCTCCGCAGCAACACCCCGACCCGCTGGCGAGTGCGCCGCCGCTAACCAACAGCTTTCCGCCCTGCGTCCTAATCAAGGCGACTCCTCGCACGTAGTGGACTCGATAATCTTGACATTGACAGGCGGACGAGGATCGCCAATGACCCAGACGAATTTCTTGACTACCACCAAGCCGTCATCCCAGAGCACGTCAGTCACGACCTCCCGCTCCTCCAGCCCAAACCACCGGACACACCCAGCGTCATTTAAAAGTACTTGCGGGCCGCTGCTTTCCTGAAGCTGACCGGTGCTTGAGTCTGGGTCTGCGGAGTCTTCCGAAAGCTCGCGTGCCGCGTAACCGCCGCTGCACGATTCCTTCTCAGCATTGACGAAATACCACCCGGTCCCTTCCTTGCCGACGATGCACACCTTTGTCGTGCTCGCGCCAGATGTGGCTGGACCGGCGATGTCAAACAGAAGGTTTGACGCGATGACAGTATTAGGGGTGGTGGTTTGATACTTGAAAGTTACGGCCTTGTCTGTGTTTTTATCCCATTGTGATGTAAAAGTGCAGACGCGGAAGACCTTGCCGCCGCCTCCCGGCATCGTCTGCAACCGCGTCGGTATATCCCCGCCCCCGCCAGACGACTGCGGCAGCCCATCGACGCGCGTAATCACCTCTCGCAGCTTGCTGCGAAGCCCCGGCCCGATGAAATAGCGTTCGTCGGCTGCCATTACTGCGTGAGCCGCCAGTCAAAGGTTTTCAGGAACTCAATCTCAGGGTTCGTGCGATACCGACGCACGATCACCTTGGGGTCTGCGGTGTCGATTCGCGGCGAGCCGTCGTTGTTCAGTGGGATTGGCTGGGCGCACGGGAGTTGAGATGCGCCGCCATCCTCGTATTCCTGCACCAGCACCATGCCGCGTGCCTTTTGGCCGTTGACTACGTCTTTTGGGAGAGACACGCCATTTGGCCAGTCCTCAATCCTTCCGCTCTTGTGCCTCAGCGGCATTCCGGCCTTCTCGACATCCGCCGACCCGAGCAACGACTTGACGTTGAACCCCGTCTGCGGGACGGCCATATCCCACCCAATGGCAAGGTCTTGCACCGTCCCGCCGACGTAGATGCCTTTGACGAAGTTCCTCCGAAACGCCAGTTCGTGCGTTGCCGTCCACCCCCGATAAAGCCGTCCACCCCACGATTCAATCGTCGGCCGCGACTGCACGCCTCGGTACATCACTGAGCCGCGAAAGCAATTCAGCGACCCTATCTTGAACACGTCCTGATTGACGAAGCCTGCGTAGAGCACGAATCGCGTCGGGTCTAGGGTCGAGAAGTGCTCGACCGTGATGGTCACGATCGACTCGAATCGGGTAACTCCTTCATAGCGGTCGCCGACCGGGTTCGTGCAGGGCACGCCGGCTCCGCCGTTGAGCGGAATGTCGCTCGCCCCAACTTCGGTCCACGTATACGCCGGCACCTCGATGAGATTCGTGCTGGTAGACCAGTTGGCCGGCCGCAGGTCCGGCTGAAACGACTTCGGGTCTTGGCCCTGATTGCCGCTCGAATCGGCGCTAGGTGTCGAGCGGTAATTGAACGTCGCCAGCAGAACCAGCCGGCTTTCGCCTTCGTAGACGGCCGAAAACGCGACGCACCAAAGCCCTTGATTCCGCGGGTGCTCCGTGCCGATCGGGGCTTGGCACACGACGGGGACGTCGATGTATTCTTCCGGCGAGAGCTTGATGATCCGAAACACTCGCACGGCGCTTGCCGCGAGTCCGCCTTGGTCGGCGGAGAACTCGTAGTTCATTCCCTGCGAAATTTCGCTGACCATCTTGGGCATCGGAATCAGCCCTCCGTAATGTCAACGCGAAGCCGCGTGCCGGCCGTCCCGGTCGCCTGATATGCGACTCCGGTAGCCAAGCGGAACAAGGCCGGCTCGCCGGGGCGGGGCGTTGCAAACACCGAGAAGCTCGTCCCGACGACGATTCCGATTTGGCAGGTGGCCGCGGTCGCCGTGGCGAGGTTGCGGACGAACGCCAGCCCGGCGGACGACAGGTTCGCAGTCGAAATACTCACCGGGGTGCCGGAGAGGGCGTAGGTGTCCGACTTCATGCCGACTTCGGCCATGTTCGCCGTGACGTTCGTGGCGGCGAGGGAGTTGGACAGGAAATCCTTGTCCACCCGCAGGTTCACGCTGTAGTTGATGTCTGCCACTGCCTATCTCCTAGAGGTCGAGCACGACGCCCATCTTCGCGGCGACGTCTTTCATGGTGGTCACAAGTTCGGTGAGTTTCTGATTCTGCTTTTCCAGTTCGACGACGTTTGCGTTCTTCGCCGAATCGTCACCCCGCAGGAGCCGGTCGAGTTCCTGGCGTCCTTGAGTCGTCGAGATGTCGCTGACCTGAAGGGCCTGCCGCGATGGGCCTTGGAGGACGGCATTGGCAACCTCGTCGGCCATGCTGAAGATGGCAGGGGCGGCGGAGCGGGCTTGTTCGGTGGCGAAGCGGCTCATCGCCTCGCCCATCCCCCCGCGGTCGATAAGGCCGTTCCCGTCAGCGGCCAAGTTGCCGAAGTTGCGGCGGATGTCCTCAAGGCCCTTAGCCGCTTCCTCGGCCGCTCGCTGGCCGGGGGTCATCGACAACTCACGGCCGCGGGCCATCGCCGCCTCGGCTTCTCGCAGCACATCCGGCTGCGTCTTGGCGATAAACTCCTGCTGTCTCTTGAGGGCCTCGGCGCCGGCGATTTGCGGGCCGATGGCTTGCATTTGATTTGAGATTTCTCCGAATCTGGCCCTCGCAGCATCCTCCGTGACAGCACGCCCCCTGGCAAAGTCGGCGATTTCCCGAGAGGCAGCCGTGATAGCCTCGTTCGTTGACTTCGGCAGGAAGTCTGCGACCCCGCTAGCTCTCTCCTGTAGCTGCTCAAACGTCTCCCGAAGCTGTAAGGCCAAGTCAACCGCAGCGACTCGCGCTGCGTCCTGAATCTGGCGAGCGCCGACAGTTATCTCGGCGGCCTCCCGAGACATGATTTCGATAGCCCGCTGGTTTCCGGCGGGATTCGCCAGCAGGTCGGCAAGCCTCTGGTCTGTCTGATCGCGGATGAATGCGCCAGCCGGAGTCACTCGCACGTCGTTCGCGCGGACCCTGTCAGCGGCGGCGGCTTCGGTGCGGCGAACAATCTCATCTTCTTGCCTGACTGTCTGGCCAATTTGCCGGCGAAGCTGAAACTGTCGTCCTTGGTTTTCTTCCTTCGCTGCCTGCGATTCAAGGTCCGACCGCCTCGCCCGCAGCGCCATGATCCGCGGCAACCTAATCGCCATTTCTTCTCGCCGGCGAGCGGCCTGCTGCTCGCGGAGGCCAGCGACCGTGTCTTCTCTGCTTGCCCGCTCCTTGTCGCCGCTCGACAGCACGGAATTGCGAACTTCTTTGGAGAACTCCCGGTAAGCCTCCGCCAAGCCCTCGACCGTCTTCTTCTGATTCTCAAACGAATCAGTGAGGGCGTCGGTGGCGGCCTTGGCCAACTCCTCTTGTCGCTTCGTGTCTTCAAGCAGGCCGGTTGTCTTGGCGATAAACAGGCCGACATTCGTGGCTACGATGACGCCAAGGCTTGCAAAAAGGCCGAACGTGCCGCCCAGCACGAACCCAAGCTGAGTGATGTTGTTGCTGATCGCGCGAATCTTGAATTCGATGCCGCCGGTGGACGACATGAAGTCGTCGATGGCAAAAGCCGCTTGATTGAGGGCAAGGCTCGCGTTGCCAAGCCCCATTCGCCCGACGTCGCCGGCCCGTGAAACCCGCCGGCCGAGGGCGCCGGCCCTCATTCCGGTGGCCGCAGACGTAGCCCGCACGGCCTCTTGGGTAAGCCGCTGAATCTCGGCGCGGGTGGCAGCCGCGTCGATCCGCCCTTCGTCAAAGGCCGTCGCGATGTAGTCCCGCAGCCGGGCGAAGGCGGCCACCGCGGGCCCGCGTGCCTCCGCCGAAGCCCTCGCAAGCGTCGTTTCAAGGATGCGAAGCTGTTCGGTGTAGCCCTGGAGCGACCGCCGCTCAATGTCGAAGTTGATTCCTCCGGCGCCGCGACCCGTAAGCCCGCCGGCGAACTCATTGGCCAGCCTTTGTCGCTGCGCCACTGCCTGCTGACGACGGGCCTCGGCGATGTTCGTCGATGCGCCGATATTTGCAGAAAGCAAGGCGGCGCGGCGAGGGTCGAATCCGGGCGGGATCGCAGGCCCAAACTCGCCGGAAGGATTCCCGCCCCGATTGCCCGGAAAGAACGGAGAAGAAGGCCCAACGGCGGGGGGCACCCTCGTGATCCCATTAGCGGATCGCGACCCCGGTGGCGGAGTAGGGCCAAAAGCCCCCGCGGCGTTGCCGCGCATCGCGTTTGCGGCCCGCTGCTCCTCGTCTGCTCGCTGGCGTGCGGCTGCAATCGCCTGATTGGCGAGTCGCGAACCGCCCTGCATCATGTCGTTCACTTGCCGGACGCGGCTCTCAACTCGGGACCATGCGTCGGCGTACTCGATAATGTCTCGCTGCGGGTCCAGCGAATTGAGGCGGGCAATCTCCTGCTCGATTGACTGAATCTCTGAGCCTGCTCGCACAAGCTGCTGCCGCAACTCATCGTACTGCGGCAGTCCGAACGCCGATTCAACGGCTGCGCGGAACTGGACGGCCTGTTGCGTCAGGCCGGAGTAGACCTGCGCTATCTCCGGCTCGCTACTGCGGCGAGGGCCCAGGATCGCCGCCGATGCGGAGCGAAGTTGCGAAGCCTGCGAACGCTGCGTCGCCGCTGCCGTCCGCTGCCGCTCCTCGGCAAGCTGTCGCTCTTGGGCGATGAGCCGATCGTTGGTCGCGATCCATCGGCGGGCCGCGCTCTCGCTCGCGGCTGTCGCGGCGGCCTGCCGCGCGCTCTCGTCGTTCGCTCTGCGAATGGCGTCGGCCATCCGGTCGTTTGCACTGACGAGCACTCCAAGGGACGCGGCGCCGTCTCTTGCCCCGGTGGCCACGTTGTCCAGAGCCCTCCGGTCGCCTTCGAGGGCGGCCTGCACATTCGGAGAAAGCGCGACAAACTCGCGATAAAGCTGCGCGGTTCGCTGAAGCTCTGTCTGGATCGTGCGAGATTCCTGGCCAAATACCGCCGATCGTGGCTGCGGAGCGGTGGAAAGAAGGCCAGCAGTCGCCGAATCAAAAGCCGCTGAGTTGCGCCTTGCGAGCGAACCGTTGCGCCGATCCCGCTCGACGTTTGCCGCTCGGTTGAGACGCTCAACGAGCACCTCGGTTGCCTTTGCCTCTCGTTCCGCCTGATCCGCCGCCTTGCCGCGGTATGCGGCCTCTTCCTGCGCAGCACGCTCAACGGCCTGCATTGCCTGGAGGCGATTGCGAACGTCGGTTGCGGCACCTTCGTTTGACTGGAGAGTCGATTCACGCTGGTTCACGACAAGCAATTCGCTCGCAGCCATCGCCCGTCTCGCTGCATCGGCGCGGCGGGCTTCGGCCGCCTCTTCCGCCCGGCGAAGCTCCTCGATTGCTCGCAGGCGGGCGCGGACGTCGGTGGACAAACCCTCATTTGAGAGAAGCGTCGATTCACGCTGGTTGACTTGCAGAAACCGGCTCGCCGCCTCTGTGGATCGCTTGATGGCTGCCGTGCGCTCAAGTTCTGCTTCAGTAGCGGCTCGTGTCGCGGCAACAGCCTGCTCAAGCTCAGTCCCGATGCCTTGCAGTGCCGCCAACTGCTTTTCGTACTCGGCCGTTGCCCCGCGAACGTCGCCGCCGATGGAAAGCTGGGCTTCCTCAAGCCTGGAAAGCGCGGCAGCGGCAGCCTCGGCAGAGGCACGCTGCCGTTCGATTATCGAAGAGAAGTCTCCGCCTGCCGCTTCGCCTTGCAGCCGCCTCGCCCTTGCAATCTCGGATGCAAACTCAGGGCGACGGAAACCCAGTTCGTTTCCAGTGGCCAGCCCCGACACTGCGGCCGTCGCCTCTTTCAGTCTCGCAACAGCCGCAGAAGTGGCCTGAACCCGCCCACGAATCGCCTCGAACTTCTTCTCTAGCGCATCGTTTGACAAGAGGGTTCCGGCCCCGATCTTGTCGATTTCTGACGCCAGCCGCTCCGTTTGGGCCTGTGCCCGCTTCATCGCCTCGACGAAGCCGCCCTGAACGTCCGCGGGGAGCTTCTCCAGCGTGCGAGCCGCCTGCGACAGCGGCTTATTCACCTCGGCAGCAGCCGAATACACCGCCCTCATCTGATTAGCGGCTGCTTGCAGATTCTTGGCGTCAAAACCCTTGAAGCTCAGCTTGCCAGACTGCACCGCCTTCAGTGCTCGCTCTAGCTTCTGAGCTTCGGTGTAGATGCCGCGCAGGGACGAAGACGCCTGCGTCGAGGCCGTATTGAGCGACCGCTGCATCGACGAGGCGAACGATCGGACTTCCTTCGCCGAAGCAGATAGCTTCGACTGAAAGTCCGACGTATTCGCCGAGACAATCGCCGAGATTTTGCCGAGGTAACTCATCCTTGAGGCGCCTTCAACTTCATAAGCTCGGAAATCATCTCCGCCTGCGTCTGCTCAGGCGTGATGGCGATCGGAATGAACTTCTTCTCGTCGGGGATGTCGTGCCGCTTGTAGTTCCCGCTGGCGCACATGACGATGCGGCAAAGCCTAGCCGTCTGCGCCCATGGGTCGGGCAACGGCCATCGCTGGTCGTATGCCCACCACTCCGCGATCTCTTCCGAATCAATCTCGTTCAGCAGTTGCCGAACCGTCTTGCCTAGGCAGAGGGCGAGCCGGAAGAGGAATCGCCGCTCTGGACGGCGGGCGAACCTTCCCCCAGCGCATCAACTGCCGCCTTCGTGAAAGCGTTGATTTCCCACGCCTGCTCGAACACGCGGTTGAGGACAACCGAATTGCGTTCGCCCAGCATCCCAGTGTCAGCGTCGGTCAGGATCGGCGAACCCTGCTCATCGCACAGGGCGAGAATCAGGAAGCGAATGCGGAAGTTCTTCATCCGCTGCTCGGCCGCCAGAGCTTCCTCGAAAGCCTCGCGGGCCGTGCCGCTCAGGACACGGACGTAATACGTCCCGCCCCACTCCGGCACCTCGATCGGCTGCACCTTGGTGTCATTGGCTCCCATCAACCGCTTGCGAAAATCAATCGCCATGCAATCTACCTCTAAGTTCCTGCGTAATCCGTAACCCGAAACTTCAACGTGCCACGAGTGACGTCGCCGACCTTCGCCGATGTCGTGGCTGATTCAAGAATGGCCCTCCGCGAGACGGAGTAGCCGCCGCTCGCAAAAGAGAGCGTGCCGACCGTGCGCACGACGGACTGGGGGTCGGCGCCACCGGCCGCATGGATGTAGTCAACGGTCACTGCCCCGCCGGACCAATGCCCGGTAGGCACCATGACCATCTGCCCGGCTGCGGCGTTGTGGGCGGTCATGTCCACAATCTCCGCCGTCGGAGTTTCAACCGACAGTCCGGTGATGTACGCGGACACGCCGTTGAACGTGAACGTACCGCCCTGCGCGGTGACGCCTGCCATGTCGCGTCACCTCCGGCCGGATTAGGCGACCTTGAGGGTGATCGACCCCTTGACGAGATCGCCCACGCTGCCGCTGATGCTCGAAGACTGCACCGTCGCGTTGCCGCTGAACGCCAGAGGCCCGGTGATCGACAGGGCGCCAGAGGTTCCGGCGAGCACGAGGGCCGCGGAACTGTTGTAGATGACGTCGCACGAAACCTCGCGGTTCGTGGCGAAGCCGCCCACCCACTCGCGACGACCGGCCGGCGGGATTCCAAGGTGGCTGCCATCAATCAAGTCCTGCGAGTCGTTCACGCTGACGTTGGTAACAATCAGCGCCGAACCACCGAAGGTGAACGTGAGTCCCTGTGCGGAAATGCCTGCCATCGTCGCGCCTCCTTGCGCCTGCGAATGTCTTACTCGGTAGCCTCAGACCACCGAATCTGGTAAAGCTGCCGTACTTCGTATGCGGGCGGGAGTTGTGCTCCCATTACAGTTGGGTCGAGAAAGTCGTCAGTCTCGGAAACCAGCCGTATATCACTGATTGTAACCCCCGCCAGTGTGCCGGTGTGGCCATCCAAGGCCAGCCGAACCTCGTCGGCAAGCTCCCTGGCCGTGTCGTAATACAGGCCCCAAGAGGCAATCTGGAGGTTCACGACCGGCTGGAACATCGGGCCGGCCAGATGCGGCTCGCGGATGATGTTGTTCCGCTTGTAAATGACAAACGGCAATGCGGCCGTCTTCGGCACAGCGATGGCGAAGACCTGAAATCCGACCATCCTGGCCACGGCCGGGGTCGTGACGAGTCGCTGAAAGATGTGCTTTTCTGGGGAGATAATCACGATAGCTTCATAATCGAGTTTTTGATGGCTTGCTGGAGCGTGCTGAATACGGCCGACTGCTCCTGGCTGATGGTGTTTTGCATCGCATGACTGGCCGGCATCTTGCCGTATGTCTCATTCGGGCCGAGCGTGTAGATGAAGTCGTGCGGATAGCCGCTGCCGGCCCGTGCCTGTCGCGTCGGCTCGTTTTTGGAACTCATAATGAAGTAGTACCCGCGGCTCATCCGCTGGAACTGCTCGTCGTTGGCCGACGAGTGCCGGATCATCCGCTTGTTGATGAGTTGATGCACGTTGAGGTACGTCCGGCGGCCCTGCGTGCCGGGGCGGCGGGGGCCGGTGCCGAACTCCTTGAGCCACGCATGATTGCCGCTCGCCTGATCCGGCGTTGAGCCAACCGGCCCCGTCTGGATCGGGCCCGTGATGGCGATGACGCCGCCGTCCTCCGGGTACGCCTTGGCCTTCGTCCGCACGCTTTTGCGGAGATTCCCGGTGACGTCGCCAACCCGACGCTTGTAGCCCTTCTCAATGTGCTTCGCCGCCTCGACGACGCACCGCTCCAGCGCCTTGTAGTCGCCGGCGAGGGCCGAGAGCTTCTGGAGCTTTAAGGCCAGTTCGCGAACGCCGCTGGTCTGGATGGTGACGAAGCCGCGGGCGATTTCCTTGCCCGTGTATCCGCCCATGAGGCGAGCGGCGCCCTCGCCCTGCGTGATGCCCCAGTTGCCCATGCCGACGTCGTCCATCACGCCACCTCGCGAGCCAGAATCTCATGCACCGTGCGAGTCTCTCGCTCCATCAGGCTCGCAATCTCCATTGTGCGGCCCCGCCAGATGAGCCGGTGCTGATGCGTGATGCCGGGAAAGAACCGAATCCGAATCTTGTGGGTCACGATCGCGTTGGCCTGCTGGGCCTGGAGCACCTCGCGGCTCGACAAGCCCTGCACGCTGGCCCAGACCGTGCCAGCCGTCACCCAGCCGGTCGTGGCCTCGCCTAGCGGCGACTGCTCAGTCACCGGGGCCTGGATCGTCACACGCTCTCGCATCTGGCCGGAGACAATCATTTACCCCACCCAGACGCACGAATACGCCCCAGGACCGCCCACGGCCTGAATGGTCGGGGCCGTCGTCGTCGGGATCACTGCCAGCCGGCCAGCCGGAATGTCTACCGAACCGCCGAGCCGCAGGACGGTCGATCCCGTGTTCTTGACGGTCAGCGTCGAGAGGCTCGTCAGGCCAGTGATCGCCACGGCCGCCGTGCCCGCGGTGCCAGAGAACGCCGTGGCGCCGCCCGGCGTCACATACAGATGCTCCGAGGCCGTGCCGACCGAGAGGCTCGTGTCGGTGGCGTCGTGAAACACGACGTCGATGTCGATTCTTGCCCTCACGCTCATCGGTAGACCCCCAGGCCGGAAGCAGCCAGCAGCGTGTCGAACATATACGGCACCGTCGTGACGCTGCCCGGCGCCGTCGGCTGCCGCGAGTCATAGAAATGGGCCACCAGCACCATAATCAGATGCTTGGCCTCCGGCGGCACATCGGCGGCCGTCGCGCCGTATCCCGTCGGATACCGCACGACGACGGAATTCTCGTCACCGCGAGTCGCCGGCCACGACGTCGCCCACTTCGGATAGATACGGCCCGGAACGACGTTTGTATCCACCTGAAAATCACCGGCCGTGCTGGACAGCACTCGCGTCGTGCCGTCGCCGAGGCGATATGTCACCGTGATCTCGCCGGCCGCCAGCGGCATCCGGGGCAGAATGATTGCCCAGATCGGAAAGAGGTCGTAGCTGGCCTGCCATGTCTGCGCAATCAGCGAGACGTCGAGCAGCCCTTCGACCATGGTCGTCGCCAGCCGGACGAGGGATTGAATGTAGGCGTCGTCAGCATTGGTATCGACGCGACACTGCACCTTCGCTTCGGCAAGCGTCACTGGATCGACCGTCGGCGGCGTTACGCGGACGAGGCTTCGATAGGGCGTGACCGAGGCGGTCGGCTTCTGCGGCGTTCCAAAGACAATCGTGTCCATCGGCTACTTCCGCTTTCGCTTGTGAGGCACTTCCGCCCGCTCGACGGCCGCCGGCTGTTCAGCAACCTCGACGTCGACGTCGTCCTGCATCCGCTCAATCAGCCCCTTGGCAATGAAGATTTCGCACATGCCGTCGGGCCAGTCGTCGAAGACCTGCCCCGGCGTGTAGTTGGCGAATCCCTGGAGGATGCGGACCTTCATGCCACCGCCCCCCAGACTTCCTTCGGAGCCTTCTGACCATGCGACCAATAATCCGTTGTGTGCTGCTGAATCTTCCCGCCCTCGACCGACCGGCTCGGCCACGTAATCATCAGTTCGGCGTGCCCGACGCTGACGTTCGTTGCCACGCCCAGCGTGTTGCCAGCGGCCTTCCAGGCCCGCCAGAAGCCGATGTCAGCGTCTTGGTGCCCGCTGTCGAATTCGCCCTTCTCATTCGCCTTCTCGACGAACCAAGGCTTCGGCACCTTCTTGAGGGCCGCCGTTCGCAGGAATGTCAGGCCAAAGTGAGCCGTGTCCACAAGCTGAACCGGCTTCTTGAACCACTCCGCCTCGACCTCCATCTTGTCGTCGGGCGAGATGTTCGGCAGGGCCAGCATCACGGCGTTGCTCTCCCGCTTCGTCTGAAGCGGCGCAATCGCGTCAACGCCAGAGTGGAGCAAGAGAGCCAGCAAAGCCTCGACCGTCTTCGCGTTGAAGATCGTGTCGTAGTCGATCGTCAGAATGACGTCGTGCTCGTCGATGACCTGCTCCATGCCGCGCTGGAGGCATTGCCCCCAGAATGCACCGCTCACCTTGATCGGGGCGATGCCGTGCGGGGCCAGAGCCGACGCGACACAGAACATATTGTCTGTGAAAGCGAGTCGCGGGGTGCTCATCACCGCCGCGACTCTCACTTCAGCTTCGACGTTACCAACACGCAATAGCACGCTTAGCTCCTTGTATGGAGCGGGCGCGCATCCATGCGCCTTGTTCGGCCGTCAATGGCCGTCCCGCTTGATTCGGGATCAGCCCTTGACCCAGCCGATGCAGCCAGCGTCAGCCGCCGTCACGGGCGACTCAACGCCGCGGGACAGCCGGCCGGTGATGACCGTGTTGACGCTCACCGCAGGCGTCGCCGTCACCTTCAGGTAACGCTTGCGAGCCTTGGTATCGACGTCGATCTTCACCACCGCCTCAGCCGCCGTGTTCGACACTGCGGGGATGGCAAAACCGCCCACGCCACCGCCCACGAGGGCCGTCACGTCGGAGTAGCCCGAGCCGCTGGCGTCGGACTCCTCGACCTTCAGGACCGAGGCAAACGCCGTCGAGGCGTTGCTGGCACGGAGGATCGAAAAGCTGGCGTGATCCCAGTCGAGCGTATCGACCGTCAGGGTCACGGCGGAGGTGCCAACCGTGCCGGGCACGGAAGCGACCACCTTCTCCATCTGAGAGTGAATCATGTGTCTAGGTACTCCTTGTTGGTTTCAGGTTCACGAGGCCGCGGTCTTGAGGGCGATCACCGGCCCGGCGAGCGAGTTGTCGCCGAGGCTGTGATGGACGATGTCAAACCGCATCGTGCCCTGGAGGAGAAGCTGGTCGGTGGTGGCGTACACTTGGTCGTACATCCGCACCGAGAAATCACGCCGGCGAGCGTAGATGCTCGACAGGCCGAGGTTGCCGAACAGCACCTTGATCTTGCTGGGGTCGGCACCGAGGGTCGTGTCCATGACATGCACGAGGTTGACCTTGAAGCCAAGGAACGTCTCGTTCACGCCACCGCCCACCGTCTCAACGGTGTTTCCGCCAGCCGCGTAGCGGAGGCGAGCCATCGAGGCAGCGAAGCCGGCCGGCGAGATGTACCACTCGGCACCCTGGCGGGCGTAGAGCGGCAGCCGGCCGATCATCTTCACGAAGTCGGTCACGGTGAGCGACTCAAACCCGGTCGCACCCGCACCGGCGGTCAGGACGGCCGCATTGTGCGTGCCGTCGTTGATCTTGTTCACGACGCCGTTGATGCCGCCGTACTGGCTGGTGCCGTCACCAACCCAGCCGCACAGGTCGGTCTTATAGGCCAGCGAAGTGGCGAACTCGGTAGCCACGGCGTCGGCCAGCGAAATCAGGGCGTCCTCGACCACCTCGCTCGACATCCGGGTGCCCACGGCGAGCTTCTTCGCCACAAGCTGGACGTTCGCGTAGGTCGGCTCGCTCTCGGTGACGGCAGTGCCCTCGCCGACGAAGTACGCCGTGGTGCCGCCGACACGCTTCGGCACGATCATCGTGTCGCGGGTCATCGTCACCTTCTCGACGCTCGACGCGGCGAAGGTGCCGTAGTTCTCGACGAGCCGAATCACGCGGCTGGCAAACTCCTCGGGGACGAGGGCGCCACCGGTCGAGTTGGCGTTCTCGCCGAGAGCCCGGCTCTCGACGCCATGGTCCTTGCACCACCGAATGTCGTCAGCGGACTTGAACACCGCCGCCCGCAGCCAGCGGCCGCAGCGGTAGGCGCTCTCAACGGCCTCGGGGCCGTCGTTGAAGGCGGAAAGCTGGGTGTGATGCACGCCGAGCGACCGAATCTCGACCTTCTTCTCCTCGGCCTTGGGCGTCTCGGCCGGAGCCGGGGCGGGGGCCGGGGCGGCCTTCTCGATCACCGAACGGAGTTCGGCTTCCTTGGCGGCCAGACGGGCTTCAAAGTCGAGGCCAGCCTTCAGGTCGTCGGCTTCCTTGGAAAGCCGGACGAGATCGGCCTGCTGCTCCGCAGAACGGTCCTCCACAGAGGCCAGTTCGCTCATCTGGGCGGCGACAGCCGCGGCCCGCTCCTGAAGACGCTTGAGATTCGACGCCATTGTCGGCCTGCTCCTTGTTGAGCCGGCCAACGCGGTCCAAAGCGGCGGCCGGCGAGTGTTTGTCTCGCTAGCGCGCCGCGACTTTGCGTCGCTCGCACTGTCCTTCGCAGCGTCCACTGCGAAGCACTATGTCTATACTGGTAGCCTACGATGCCGATGAGGCGGCGTGCAACTGAGTCGTCAGCAAGATCGCCTTGAGTGCCGCCGCCTTTGCGATGGCATTTGCCGTCTCGTCTCGCTCCTGCACCTGCTGCGGCTGTTCCTCGGCCTTCGCCGGCTCTTCCTTTACGCTCTCTTCGCTCATCTTGTCCTCTGGAATGACCCACAACTTGCACACCGCCTCCGGCGCGATGTCGCCCGCGACGATGTAGCATCGCCCCTCGCCCTCGAAGAATACGCAATTCTTGCAGTTGATCGCCCCGAACGGGCTCTCTGCGATGTAATGCGACTCCTTCTGCGTCCACGGGCCGTACTCTTCGGCAATCGACTCATACGCCTCGGCCGTCGCAAGCTCGCGCTCGCTCAAGACGCCTTCGTATTCGTCCTCGACGCCCTCTTCGCCGACGTCACGGTCCTCGGCTGACCGCTCCATCTGGGCAACCTTGGCTTCGCTCCACCGCCACGCCGGATCGCCGCCCCACAGCATCCAGGCCGTGTAGCCCGGAGTCTCTTCGCCTGCCTTGTTCCAGCCCGGCCGCTTATCGACCTTGTGCCGACGGAACCAAGCCCGCATTTCTCGGACATGGTCGGGCGTCAGTTCCTCGCGAGCGGCGATTCGCTTGGCCCTCGCCACCGTCTCCGGCTTCAGTCCGTCGCCCGAACGGCCATCCTCGTGCAACTTGAGGCCACGCTTGGCGGCAGCCGCCATGCCGGCGGACGGAACGAGCCCTATTTTTTCGGCACTTCGCTGCTCATCCGAGGCGGCCACGGAAGCGGCCACAGAAACGGCTGTTTCGGCGGCTTCCTGCTCCTGCGCGGTCGCCCGGCGCTGCACCCACTTGAGTCCCGCGTCGCCGCCGGCCAGTTGCCACTCCACCCAGGCAGCGGAGCCGTTCCAGCCCTTCGCCTTTGACTCCAGGCACCGCTTGTAGATGCCCGTGAGGTACTCGCACTCCTCGACGCTGACCACTTCGCGGCCTGCGATCCGCTCGGAAATGCCCACGAGCACCTGATCGACACCTTCATTGCGTTCGGCGAGCTTCAGGCCACGCTTGGCGGCGTTTGCCATGGTCTGCGTCGGCCGGTGATTCTCGCCCAAGGCGATTTCGAGGGCTCGACGACTCACCACCACGCTCGACGCGGCGTATGCCGGCCGCACGACGGGGCCGACATCCTCCAAAAGGGCGACCTTTTTCACCTCGCGGCACTGCATTCCGCGCTCGTTGCGGGTCCAGCTATCGCCAGTGCCGTCCTTCTTGACGGCAAACGCGAAACTGGAGCCGACCACCGTGCGATCCTTCACCCATTCGACCACATCGCGACCGACGCTCGTGCGTTCGTTCGGCATAAGCTCGTACCGGAGGCCGTAGCCGTCGGCGGTCAGCTTGAGCGACCCGTTCGACGTCCTGCCCAAGAGCATGTTTCGGTCGTGATTGAACACGCCGATGACGTCGGGGCTCGTCGCGAGCACCTCGTCGAAGGCATTCGGGTGCATTCGCTCCACAAACCCGTTCAGGACGCGGCTTTCGGTGTTGAAGACGGCCGCGTACCCCATGATGACGGGTCGCTTTTCGCCGTTTTCGGCGTCCCGATACTCGATCGTGGCGTCAGAGATTGTGATCCGGCGTTCAATTTCCATGTCAGACCTGCACCGAGAGGTAGTTGTCGAGGCCGATCTGCTCAATGACTTTCTGGGTAGCCTCGATTTCGCGAATGGAGCCCTCGCTTCCCTCCAGCAGGTCAGCAAAAACCAGGGCAGAAAGCTCGTCGCCGACGCTGCGGCAGGTCAAAATGCCCGCTCGTTCGGCCTGCGCGGCGGCCGTCTCCAGCGAATAGTTGGCCGCGAGGATGCCTTCAAAGTCGTGCCGCGGCCATTCGGGCGTGGCGTGCTCGTAGGTCGGCTGAACGTCGTAGTATTCAAGCCGCGCGAGGCACTTTTTCAGGTGATCCCGCTCCTCGGTGACATCCTCGGCGTACTTGTGAGCGAGTTTCTCGTAGCCCCAGCGGCCAAGATGCTCCGAGAGCGTCTGGTAGTGCTCGATCGCCTGGAGATGCAGGCGAACGGCGGACTGGAGGGCGTCGATGACAACGGACTGCGCTGCGGGCATGGCTAGATTTGGTGCTTGTCGCACCATCCTTGGGTTGCTGTTTCGTATTTCTGGCCGCTCCGGTGGCACTCCAGCAGGAGTTCCCGCGAGCGATTCGCCCATTCCACGACGAACACATCAATGTCTCGCCCGGTAGCCTGCGCGGCGTCGCGAAGTTCGTCTCGCATCCGCGTTTGCATCTGGTCGAGCCACTGAGTGAGCTTTTCTGGCTTGTTCCGCCGCTCCAAGACACCGTCGGCTTCGATGCCGGCCAGTTGTCGTAGGTGCGTGCGGAAGACGATCTCGGCGTCTGCGGCCTCGCGAGGCTGCGTACTGGCCTGCCCGGCAGCTTGCTCGGGCTGGCCGTCAACGCCGGTCGTCGATAATTCTTTTTCAGCGTCGCCGCCGTCCATGTTGTCCGGCGCGGGGGCGGGATTCGTCTTTCCGGTGGGGTTGTCGGGCGTAAACGCCGACAAAAGCTGCATGTTGACCTGAATGAACCGCTTCTTGCCCTCGCCGTCGGGCAGGGGGTTGTAGCCGATGGCAGCGCGGTACTCGTCGATGTCGATGGCGGCGTTGTTGAACGCCTCGCGAAGGAACTGGGCCCGCGCCTGATAGTCGCCGGCGAGCAGTGAATTCGTGTCGAACTGGCAGAAGAACTGCTTGTCATCCACCACGAGGTCGCGCCGGCAGGCCATTTCCCAGCGCCGGCACCACGGAATCAGCGAAAAGGTGATGAAGTCGATGCTCGACTGCTCGGCCGTCGAATACCGAACATTCGACAGGTCGCCGACCATGTGAGGCGGCACCCGGAAGACACGCAGCACCTCTTCGACTTGGTATCTCCGCGTCTCAATGAGTTGCGCCGTGTCATTGCGGACGGGGTCGTCCTTTTTCTTGAAGCCGTAAGGCATCACGACGGTCTTGTATGCCTTGTCCGGCCCCTGGTGGGCCTCGTCCCACTGCTGCTTGAACCGCAGGAGGGCTTCCGGCTTGTGAGGCTGGTCGCTTTCGATATAGGTGCCGGCCTTCGCGCCGTTGCCAAAGAAAGCCGACGAGTGGATTTCGGTGGCCCTGGCGAGCCCAATGGCCTCGCGAGACAGCGTCACCGGGACGAATCCAGTCACGCCGTCGCTGGACAGCCAGCGCAGATGAAAAATCTGCTCCTGCCGGTATTCGGTGACTTCCACCTCGGGCTGCGTCGGAGTCGTCGGTTCGCGGTAGTAGTACCGCAGGCGACCGTTTGACAGCCGCTTGGGCTCCATTCGCGACGGGTGCAGCGGGATAAGCTCGCTCACGGCCCCGTGTCGGCCCGATGGCTTGATGTAGGCGTAGGCATTGCCCCACAGGAGCAGCCACGACTGCATCAATTCGCGAAACTCGAAACTCGTCATCCACGAGTTCGGCTGGTAGGCGAGCACTTCCTGTAGGTGCTGCTCCTCAGCGATCTCCTTGCCGCCGCCGCCTAGCCGGCGGTAGACGTTGAGCGGCATCGACGCGATCGACTCGGCCAGCACCCGCACGCACGCCAGTACGGCGGAGCATTCCAGGGCTGTTTCGGGGCTGACGGTGACGCCGGCAACGCTGCGGCGGGTATTGACAATCTCCTCGAAAATGCGGGAGAGATTGCCGCGAAGCTCGATCACATCGGCGATTTCGGCGTCTTCGGCTACGACCACTTAGAACACCAGCAGTTGAGGTTCGTCGTCAGCCGGCGGGGCTTCGCCGCCCACCAGCCCGAAGCACATGACAAGTGCTACTGCACCGTCAATTCGGGCCTTTGAGTGACTATGCTGTTTCGTCGGCTTGATATTCCCGGCTTCGTCCTGCTTGACCTGCATATTGCTAATGTGAAGGGCCAACGCCGGGTTGCCGCCGTGGCGGATTTTCCCGCCCAAAACCAGCGTTTCGAGCATTTTCGTGGGTGCGCTCATGCTGGCGTACCCCTGCCCGAATGGTTTTACGTCGATGCCCTCCGCAATCAGTTGCGTCGTGAGATGCGTTGCATTCCAGCGGTCGATGGCAACACCACGGACGTCATTCTTCTCGCAAAACGAGAGAACGTAGTCGCGCACGGCGTCATAGTCCGTGATATTGCCTTCTGTTAGTGTAACAAACCCGTCTCTGGCCCATTGACGATACGGGGCCTCGTCCCGGTCGGCGGACTCCTCGGGGATGAACAGGTGGCAGAGCACGTCATAGGTCGTCGTGCCGTCCTCATCGACATGGGGCCACACCGCCGAGAACGCCGTCGTGTCGCTCGTGCTCGACAAGTCGAGGCCGCAGTAGCACGGGCGGCCATCGGTCGAGAGCAGTGGGTCGCCGCAGGCTTCCCACATGCCGGTGCGAAAGAAGCGGTTTGCCCCGTTTGACACCCATTGGTTCAGGTAGAGGGTGCGGAACTTGATTTCTTCGCTCACGCTTTCCTTGGCAAGCCTCATCTCGTTTTCCATGAACTCGCGAGTTACAGTCACGAGATAGTTCGGCTGGGCCTTTTTCCATGTCTCCTCAGAAAAAGGGTCGTCGTCGGGATCGGCGTAGTAGAGACAGGGCAGGTACGTCGGGTCGTCGATGATGCCGTCGCGGACCTTGACGGCTCGCTGAAACTCTTCGTAGCACGGGCCAATGCGGTCCATGCCGGCCGTTGAGATGTAAATGACGAGCGGCTCAGCCCGCGCGCCCATGCCGCTCGTGAGGACGTCGATTAGGTCGCGATTTGGCTGTACGTGCAATTCGTCAACAATGACAAGGCTGGGATTGAACCCATGCTTTGTTTTCGCCTCCCGAGAGATGACCTGCATGGTCGTCTTCGTCGATGGGAAAAAGATCGAGTTCTTGAACACCTTGCATCGCTTCGCCAAGCCCGGGCACGAATCAAGGAAGTTCTTGCAGGCGTCGAACAGCTTGCGGGCCTGCTCTCGGTCGCCCGCCGCGATGATGATCTGGCCGCCGTGCTGGCCGAAAAACCCCTCATAAAGGGCGATGGCGGCGACCTTAAAGGTTTTGCCTTGTTTTCTCGCGAGGAAAAGAAAACTCTTGCGGTACTGCCGCCGGCCATCGGGCATCAGCGTGTTGAAAAGCCTGTCGAGGTAGTCGTCCTGCCACGGCTCCGGCACAAACGGCTTCCCCGTAAACGGGGCTTCCGTGTGCCTCAGCAACCGGCAAAACTGCCTGATGTCAACCCGCTTCGACGTCGCCAAAGATTTCGTCCAAGGGGTCAGTCACGACCTTCACCGCGCCGTACCCCAAGCGGGTTCGGTCTGCAGGGGTCAGCCCCAGGACGGTTTCAAGCTGCCGGAGTTGCTCGTGGCAGTGGTTGCTCTGCGACTGCCACTTTGTTGGCCTGCAGAACCGCAGGGAACCGTCAGGAGCGAGAATTTCTCGCCAGCATTCGCCGCTCTTGGCGAGATTGCGTTCGGCTTCCTGCCACTTGTCCCAGACGATCGCGTAGCGGGCGATCACCTGCTCGTCAGACTCAGCGAGCGTGCCCATTTTCTGCGTGAACTCGCAGACCTTGGTGAACATCGCCTGCGCGGCTGGCCGCATCCAATCCGGCGGCGCAGGCATTTCGCTCACCGGATCGCCAAGCTCCTCGCGGTACTTGGCCTCCTTGCTTCCTCGCATCTTGAGGATGTGCTTCGGCAGTGGTGCAGGGCCTTTCGCCATGCCACTTAGTATGCGCCGGTAGCCAGCCGGCGAGCAAAGGAGTCCGCCGACCTGTCGCTCTTGGCTGCTGGCTTTTTCCCAAACCGCCGACGAGACGTTTTCCAGCAAATGGTCTGTACTCCCGCACGCACACGCGGCTA
>ERZ869925.77-NODE-77-length-53771-cov-18.857007_pt1 | contig 53771 bp, 66 predicted proteins | sample MGYA00579311_ERZ869925 | MGnify/ENA primary metagenome ERZ869925 (study PRJEB32216, sample SAMN09231817) | wastewater metagenome | place: USA: Maryland | collected 2016-07-30 | study: EMG produced TPA metagenomics assembly of the PRJNA472060 data set (Reclaimed...
GTGGGGCATCTCACTGCGCGCTTTTTGTGACATTGGGAAAAATCGGTGATCCCCGGAGGCTTTTTCGCATAAGGACTTAGGTGCAATACTGCCGATTTGGCAGCTTGGGATGTCAAAATGACCACGGAATGGCTTGAATAGACCCCCTGTATGACCCAACCAGCCTCGCGCACGAGTCGTCGCGCGGTCCTTTTTCCACAGAAACGAACCTGTGTGGAAAGCGCCTATAGGGCAGGGGCGCGATTCAGGCTGTGGTTACAGAAGTACACAAGTACAGCAAAGCCATGACCGCCCCCGGAATCGTCAAAACGACCAAGCAGGTAGCCGAGCACTTCGGCGTCCAGCACCGCACCGTGTGCGAGGACTGGAAGAATACCGGCATGCCGGGACGGATGGGCCATTACGACCTTGCTGAGATCACCGAATGGAAGAAGCGCAGGCCGGGCGACTGCCGCAGTGCTGGTAATCAGAAGAATGCACCTGTTTATGAAGCTGATGTCACGCTGCGAAAACGCCTGGCCGAGACGCGCTGCAAGGAAGCTGAGGCCCAAAAGCGAGAGATGGACAACCTGATCCGTCAGAAGGCGGTCATTCCGCGCGAAGATGTGATCCTGCTGTTCACCGAGATGATCCTGATGGCTCGAAAGCGGCTCATGCAGCTGCCAGAGCGCCTGATGATGATGTTCCCAGCCGGCCAGCGGATTGAGTTGACCGACGAGGTCCGCCGCCAGGTCGAGCTGATTTTGACCGAAATGGCTGATCACCAGCCTACTTTTGATGAAAAACCAGAGGAAACCGACGATGACGAAGGCGAAGGAGCCGACGATCCTGCAGCACCCGCTGGCGGGCCAACTGATCACGACTGAGGGGCCAGGCATTAAGGCAATCCGCACTGTGCGGCTGGCCGTCTCGCTGCCGTTCAGCATGGTGGCGCTGCTCGCCAGTGCCCTGCATATCTTTTTCGGCACGATTGCCCTGTGGTTCGCACCGCCGAAGTGGCGACACCGCGTCGCCGGCAGCTTCAACGTCAGTCAATACCTGCTTTTGGGCTGCTGCGACCACGACGACGAGGACCTCTGTGACGAACACTGCCATCACGGCCCTTGCTAAAGCGTTTTTACTCCTGATTCCGCTTGTTCTGCCTCAAATTCGCCCAGAAACGCCTGTTTCGAGGCCGAACGAGGTGGTGCAGGGCGGTTTCGTCGAGGGCGCGCTGGTGGTCACGAAGCACGACCGCCACGGCATGGCCTGGGTCCAGTTTCACGGATTCGGCAGGTCTGTTTTCTTTAATTTGCGATGACCCAGGTTAGCGCTTTCGACGTCTGGAGCGAGATTTCGGGCCACTGGCGGCCACGAGCCAACCGAGGCTGCGCTCTGTGGATGAGTCAGAACGTCCGCATGCCAGACGGAAGGCCCTGGGACTTGGAGATGTACCCGCACATCGCCGCGCCAGGCGGTCCATGCGAGTCGTTTGACAATCCCTACGTCCGCGAGATCGTGCTCCAGTGGGGCACGCGGCTCGGCAAAACAGCCTTCGGGCTCAGCCTGCAGCTCTATATCGCCGACATGATGCCGGCCCCGATGGTGCTGGGCAGTTCGACCGATCTGGTGGCGAAGCGGATCATCGAACGGCTCTATGTGATGTACGGCAAGTGCCGTCGCCTCAAGGGCCAGATGAGGCCCCCGCACCGCCGACGCCGCGATTTGGTGCTGTTTCGGGACTGCAGGACTCATGTGGCCTGGTCAGGGTCGGTTTCGACTCTGGCGGACCTCTCGGCCTGGTTCGTCCACGTAAACGAAGTCGACAAGCACAGCGACGAAGAATCTATCGAGGGTGACTCGGTCGCGCTGCTGCTGAAACGCAATACAGAATTCCCCACCCGCAAGTCACTGATCGAAGGAACCCCGACCCTTAAGGGTCGCAGCCGCATCGAGCGGTTCATGGCCGGCTCGACGTATCGCCGCTACTGGGTGCCGTGCCCGCTGTGCGGTGCCTATCAGGTGCTGCGACTGGGCATGAAGGATCAGCCGGGCGGAATCACCTGGGACAAGATGGAGAACGGGCACTCGACGCCCCTGCAGGCGTACAAATCAGCCCGCTACATCTGTCAGCACTGCGAGGGCGAGCTGTTCGACCAGCACCGCCCGATGATGATGCGCAACGGTGTCTGGATACCGCGAGACTGCGTGGCGGGCAAAAACGGCGAGATTATCGGCGACTGGGAGGAAAACCCGCGCGAAGGCTACCAACTGGCGAGCATCTACAGCCTAGGGTTCGGCTGGGGCGACATCGCGATGATGCACCTCAACGCCAAAACGTCGGCCGAACGTCAGGATTTCGTCAACTCGACGCTCGGCCAGGTGTGGTCAAGGGTCAACTACGAAACGACCTGGCAGCGGCTCGGAAAGCGACTCACCGTGCTGGAAAACCACCAAGGAGTGGTCCCGGTCGGCGGTTGCTTCCTGGTGCGGGGCGTCGACGTCCAGAAAGACCACTATGTGCCGTTTGTGATCGCCTGCGGAGAGGAAGGCCGCAAGTGGCTGGTCGACTGGGGTGTGGTCCACACGGACGAGGAACTCGACGAATGGATGGATCGGCAATATCCGCGCGCCGACGGCGGCCAGCCGATGACGCCGCGACTGACCGGGATCGACTCAGGCGACCGCACTGACGAGATGTACCGGCTCTGCCGACGCCTGCATGCGCCCGAGCGCGGGCGCTCAGTTCTGCCCATTAAGGGCATCAAGGCCGGCGACATGGGCGGACAGCCGTATGCGCAGGCCAAACTCGACGATGACCGCAAGGGCGTCGCGAAGGCTGGCCTCAAGACAATTCAGCTCGTGAAACACAACCGCGCCTATTGGGAGGTGGCGGTGCAGGACATGCTTGAGGTGCTCCAGCCAGGGGACCCGTACAGCCTGTCGCTGCCAGCCGAGGCACTGGACGATCAGGACTTACTTGAACAGCTGCTTAATGCAGCGGAGGTTGAGGGGAAATGGGAAAAAGCGGACGAGGACAAACCCGACGACTTTCGGGCGGGGCTGCGGTATGCGTTGACGATGGCCGAGATGGTGGTGAGACGGAGGTGGTCGAGCATCCGGTATACGTCACCCACATCGAGCGAAGTGGAGACGCCGGCACCGCCGAAGCCGACACCAGCAGCCAGCAGGCTGCCGGCGACGAAGGGGTGGCTCAACCGGCCGGGGCTGCGTTGATTGGCCGCTACGTGCCGCCGCCTTGCGCAAGCTGCAAGGGCAAGCTGATCGTGACGTCGACCCGACCGTGGGTCGAGCACGCCAAGCTGCGGTACGTGAAGTGCCAGGACTGCAGCAGCACGTATTCGATCATCGGCCCGAAAAAGGACTATCGACGAGAGTAGCGCAAAAAGAAACCCCGCCAAGCTGCTGCCAGCGAGGCGGGGTTTCTGGCTGCTGCGGCAGCGGACCTGGCAATTAGCCTGGCACTGCGGCGATCATGGCTTCGATGCCGGATTGAAGTTCATTGAACTTTTCGCCATCGGGGCCGGAGTCGATGGCGACCATCTTCTCGGCAGCCGGCCGCCACCCCGAGATGTGCGAGCTGATGAGCTTGGAACCAACCACGATGGCGAGTTCGACAAGGGCCAGGTTCTTTCGGTCCTCGTCATCGATGACTTTCTTGATTGCATGACGCATGACAGCGTCTCGCTCCGATCCAGCCAAGACCGACAGCGACATGGATTGCTGCATGAAATTTCCGATCTTCATGCAATACTCCGTCACCTCCACCTGCTCATCGGTGCTCAAGCTACCGGCCTTCTGGTCAATAATTCTTCGGCAGGTCCGCAATCCAACCTCGGGAAACTTCGAGGTAATCAGGTCAACCAGTTCCGACACCGAGCGGGATTCAACTGCTGTGGACATTTCTGCATCTCCGATTGAGGTCTGTTGTTCACTCCGCAGACGCAACCCTACCAAACGCTTATTTGGGCGTCAATACGCTTTTCGGCGCGATACAGGAAATCTTCCGACCCGCAGGATGGCGGCATGAGTGCCATCAGCGACCAGATCGACGCTGCCATTATGACGTGCGCCGAGGCGCTGGCCTCGGGCCAGAACGTCGTCGAGTACGAGATCAACGGCCGCCGCGTGCGCCGCACCGATCCGGCCCAAGCCATCCAGGCGCTCGCTAAAGCCAAGGCGGCGCTCGCCAGCTCTGCCACGGCTGGCTCGAACGGCATCTTCTCCCTGGGCAGAACCTAGTGAACCCCCTCGAATCAGTCACCCAGATCGTCGCCCCTGTTGCGGCTCAGTACGGCGTTGACGCTCGCGATGGGCTACGGGAAGCCGCCAAGCGACCTGTCAGTGAGCGAGAGTTCTTCCGCGCCCTCAGCAACGTCGTGCGCGGGTACAACGGCGCGCTCAACGACCGGATGACCAACAGCTGGCGACCCAGCGGTGCGTCACCCGACACGCTCATCAACCTGGACGGCCGGGTCCTGCGCGAGCGTGCCAGCGACTTGATGATCAACAACGGCTTCGCTCGCGGGATCAGCAACGCCATTGTGGCGAACACGGTCAGCGGCGGGTTCTTCCCGATCCTGCACGGCATCAAAGACCGCGAGCAGCAAAAGCAGATCAAGGCCGCCTGGTTCCACTGGTGCCAGCGCGAGGCAGACATCACCGGCCACCAGACTTTCGACGAAATGCTCGTTCTGGGCATGAAAGAACTGGTCAGGGCTGGCGAGTGGCTGATCCGCTGGGTCTACCTTGACGCGGATCAGATGTACGCAATGCGGCGGCGCACGCCATTCTCGCTGCAGTTCATCGAGTCTGAGCGACTGCCCTACGACCAGCAGTGGCCCACCCCCACGCCGATCAACACCGACACCGGCAACGAAATCCGCAGCGGCGTCGAAATCGACCGATTCACCGGACGACCGGCCGCTTACTGGATTTTGAACCAGCATCCGAACGACCTCAACGCGCTCTCGATGCCCAAGCCGCAGCGAGTCGACGCCAGCCTGATCCAGCATGTGTTCATGCGGGACCGAATCGGCCAGACGCGCGGCGTTACCTGGCTGGCACCCGCCATCGTGTGGCTGCATCGCCTTGGTGCCTATACCGACAACGAGATGATGGCGTCGGCACTCAGCGCCTGCGTGATGCTGATCCTGAAAACCGCCAACTCCGACACCCCCTGGGGTATCGACGGGGATGACGGCGACGGCAACTCGGATGCGGCCGGCAACATGCTGAGCCACTTCGAGCCAGGCATGGTTGGTCGAGTCGGACCAAACGACGAGGTTGAGCCCTTCAACCCGATGCGTCCCAACGCGCAGGCTGAGCCGTGGCTCGATTTTATGAATCGCTCCACCGGCATGGCGGTTGACCTCGGCTATGAGGAATTCACCCGCGACCACGGCAAAACCAATTTCTCTGGTCAGCGTGCCGGCGAGCTGGAGTCCCGTCGCCGCTACCGGCAGCCCATCGACCTTATGGTGAGCCAAGCAGTCGTGCCGACCTACGAGCGCTGGTTTCAGGCCAGTGTTGCGGTTGGCCTGCAGGGCTTCCCAACCAGCGAGCAGTACATCAGCGACTGGGACTCGTACCACGACAACTCGTGGTTGCCGCCAGCCCGCGAGTGGGTTGATCCCGTCAAGGAACAGATGGCTGCTGATGCGGCCCTGCAGTCGAACAACCGCTCGCTCGCCAGTATCTGCGCGGAGCGCCGCGAGGATTGGCAGGACGTCATGGAGCAGCGCGCGCAGGAGAAGGCTTACGCGAAAGAACTCAGCGCCAAGTACGGCGTCGAGGTCGACAGCGTCGTTGATCTGGAAACGCGCGCAAAGCTCGAAGCTGCGAACAACAAGGCCGACGCGGCGGCTGCGGCTGCAGATTCTCAAAAATAATTTCGCGAAGGCGCGATACGAGTTTCGGCTAAATCGATTCACTACACGCACGCATGGCAAAGCAACCGACACAGCCCGACGAATTGGTGAATGAATCGCTTCGGTTCGCCCACATCGATGTGGAGCGAGCAGTCGAGGAAGGTCAGCCCAACAAGTATCAGCTCACGCTCGCCACCGAGACGCCCGTTGAGGTGTACGACGAGAACCGTCGTCAGGTGATTCGCGAAGTGCTGTTGATGGACGGTGCTGAGTGGCCGAAGCAGGTCCCGTTCCTGAATGCCCATGAGAGGCGCGATGCGCGTCAGGTCATTGGCAGTATTCGTGACATTCGGCGTGAGGGCGACCGGCTGATCGGCCGACCGGCCTTCTCCAGTCACGAGGGTGCTCAGGTTGTTCGACAGAACGTCGACGGCGGACATCAAGAGGACGTTTCGGTAGGTGCAAGGCGGAAAGAGGCTGTGTTCATTGAACGCGGCCAGACCCGAACGATCAACGGCCGGACCTTCACCGGCCCTATGCGAGTCGTAACCAAGTGGCGAGTCCAAGAGGGCTCAGCTGTGCCGATTGGCGCAGACCCGAACAGTAAGTTTTCGCCCGTTCTGCGGGCCTATCTCGATCCCGAGGGGATGAGGAAAGAACAGATGAATGACGAGTTTCGCAACCTGCTGGTCGAACGCGGTATGCCGGCAGAACTCAGTGACGCCGACGCTGTCCGCTGGGCCTCAGACAACCTCGTCCAAAAGCCTGCCGAACCTGTCACGCCGACGAAGGAAAACGAAGTGACGCGAACCGCTGCCGATCCCGCTGATGTCGCCAAGCGAGTCAAGGCCGCTGGCCTGGACGCCGAAGTGGCGCTCGACCTCGTGACCCGAGGCGCGACGGACCTTGAAGTCCGCGACGGCATCATCGACGCCCTCGCACAACGCAGCCGGGAAGCCGAAGTGACGCACTCAAACGGTGACACCATTCGCGCCACTGGCAGCGAAGTCGACAAGGTCAAGGACGCCATGCGGAGCGGTTTGATTCTCCGCAGCGGCGACGTCCCCGAGGACTACAAGCCGGCTCCCGGTTACGAGGAATTCCGTCACGGAACACTCGTGGACCTCGGCCGCAACTTGATTCGTCGGGCCGGCGGCAATCCGAACATCGCCGACTTCGAGGTCGCCAGCGTGATGCTCGGCGGCCACTCGCAGGCTTCGTTGCTGCGGTCGGACGCCGTCTACAACGTCAGCGGCACGTTCAGCCATGTGACGCTCGATGTGGCGAACAACACGCTGCGTCAGAGCTATCGCGAGGCCGAGACGACCTACCAGCAGTGGGCCAAGCGTGGTCCGAACGTCACCGACTTCAAGGAAGTCCGACGCTCGATCTTGGGTGAAATGCCCAACCCGCAGGCCCTGCCTGAAAACGACGACATCAAGGAAGTCACCTACAACGACAGCCACGAAGGCTACAAGGTCGAACTGTACGCCCTGATGTTCGGCATCAGCCTGCAGGCGATCTTTAACAACAGCCTCAACGCCTTTACGGACGCCCCGTCGAAGGCCGGTCAGTCGTTCCGTCGCAAGATCAACGCCCTGGTGCTGCAGGTCCTCACCGACAATGCGGCTCTGGCGGACGGCGTGGCGCTGTTCCACAGCACGCACGGCAACGTCGGAACGCAAGGTGTGATCAGCGAGACCACGCTCGACGAGTGCTACTTGAAGATGTTGACCCAGACCGGGCTCAACAGCAACGCGAATGCCATCGTCGGTGTGGCTCCGAAGTACATCTTGATGACGCCGAAGCAAGCTGCCAGTGCCCTGCGGTTCTTCCGCAGCCCCGGCATCGACAGCACCAACCCGGCCAAGGTCAATCTGTACGGTCCTGGCGAAGCTCGCGGCGGCCTCGTGCCGATTGTCGAGCCGGCCCTGACGACCTTCGATGCCGACGCCTGGTACGCCATCGCGGCCCAGAACTCCATCGACACGGTCGAATACGCCTTCCTGGAAGGCTTCGAGACCCCGCAGGTCCTGAACGACCAGCCGTTCAACCGCCTGGGCATTCGCTTCCGCGTCGTGCAAGGCGTCGGTGCCAAGGCCCTTGACTACCGAGGTTTGTTCTACAACTCGGGCGCATAAGCGTAATCGAACCTTAATACGCCCAGATACGCACAGGTCCCACTTTTTCAGCAAGAGAGAACCAGATGGCAGGTCAGCAAGACTTTGTCGTATTCTTCGACGACTTCATTACGGGTGCTGCGATTCCGACGACGTCGGCAAGCGCCGGGACTCCGTGGGTCCTCGATGACACCAGCGCCTCGGGCTCGCCGACCGTTGCGTTCACGACTCCGTCCTCGACCGGCGAGATCAAATGCGCGATGTCGAGCACCAATGAGGCCACCAACCTCAGTCTCGACTTCGGCGACGTCCTGCCGATCAGCGTGACCAAGATTCGCAAGTTTGAAGCGCGGGTCAAGGTCTCGGCCGTCCTGGCGGCCGTCGAGTCATTCGCGGTGGGCGTTGTGGGCAACCAGAGCGACACCATCGCGACCATGACTGGTGCCCTGCTGCACTTCACTGGCGACGCGACCAGCAACAAGCTGACCTGTCGGACCAAGAGTTCGACTGTCACCAAGAGCGAGGCCACCACCACGGTAATGCCCGCCGACACCTGGGTGACGGTCAAGATCGACTTCTCGAACATGAGCGACGTCAAGTTCTATGCCGGCGTTGACGGCAACCTGAACCGGATCGCCCGCTCGACCACGTTCGACCTGTCGACGCTGACCGGAAGCCTGCAGCCGATCATCCAGATCGGCAAGGCGAACGGCACCACGACCTCCAGCTTCTCGGCCGACTACGTGCTGATCGAAGCAGTCCGTTAATCAACCACTACCCACTGCCAAGGGGGAGCCGAGCCGGGAGGCGAGCCGCAAGGCCCTCCCGGCTCATTCTTTAGGTGTGCCGATGGGCGATCTGCATGACTTGATTCTGGCGGACGTTCAGGACGTATTCCTGAACACGGACGAATTCGCCGAGACGGTCTACAGGTATCCGCGCGGCAACCTAGGAAGCCCCGAGGAACTGGTCGGCATCTTCACCGAGGACCGGGAGCCTGGCACCAATCAGGTCGACGGTGACGGCGTGGTGCCGAACACGATCAAAGGCGAGCGCATTCGTAGCAGCGGCTATCTGTTCCTGTCGGCCGACGTCGTGGTCGACGACCGTGATACCTTCCTGATCCCCAGCCAGGGCGTAACCTACGCGGTCAAGCGTCGCCTCAGCCGGGACGCTGTGGCGGGCGACGACGCCATGCAGCAGCTATTGCTGGTCAAGAACATCCCCATCGACACCCGCCAGCCCCGGATGAAGTACCGATAATGCCATCCAACTATGCAGCCAGCGGAATGTTCGGCAACGCTCTGGAGGCTGTCAGGCATCTAGTCGCCAGCTCGCAGACCTTCCGCAACATCGTTGGTGCTGGGTCTGAAACCGACGCCATGCGGTACGTTCACGCTCCCGAGGCGAGCGACCGCGATGGGGAGGAAGACCCCATGCCCCGCGCTATCGTGGGGATCGCGACCTTTGAAACTACCAACTTCGGTTCCGCCACTTGGTCGGATCGCGGCACGCTCGACCTCAGCTTTGAGTTCGTGCCGCCGAGCAACCTGACCGGAAACCGCGACGACTGCTATGCATGGTTTGTCACCAAGGTCGGAGAAATCCTGACAGAAATGCGGACCAACAGCGGCAGCGCCAATGAAGTGACTGGCACTGGAAGTTACCTGAACATGCGTCAAATCCAGCTCGTCGAGGGTCCCGGCCAGGGCGTTCTCGACGAGGAAGGTGGCAAGCTGTTTTACGGCGTCTGTTTCTCGATTCCGTGGGGTGGCTAGTCGTGATCACGACAAGGATCACGGTCTCTCTGTCTGAGAAGCTGCACGAACTGCCAGGCCGGGCGCACCGCAAGGCGGCCCGGAAGGCGGCAATCATGCTGCTGCAGCTGCACCATCGCAAGAACATCCCGCAGCACTTCAAGCAGACCGCCAGGAACAAGTACCACTACAAGCCTCGCTCGTCCAGCTATAAGGCGTACAAGCGCAAGCGGTGGCACTCCATCACGGACCTTGTGGCGAGCGGTCGAAACAGGCAGCTCATCACCGCGATGGGCACAATCCGGGTAGGCGGAACCATTACCGGCTCCCCAAAACGGCGGTCGCCGATGTCGGGAAAAACCTACGGATCGGGGCGCGAGCCAGGGCTGCGAGCCCAACTTAGGATGCGTGGAAACTGGCCTGAGTTCCGCGACCCTCACAGCAGCCGCGCCGTCACGATCAATGACATGAAGGACGAAATCGCCCGCGTCACCGAGGATGAAAACCGGGACCTGGCTCAGTTCTTCAAGGACAACTACGTCCGCGAGCTAAACGGGTACGTCGGCAACATTCGCAAAAAAGTCTACAACCGAAAGTAGCGATCAGTGGCACAAGAACGATACGGCATTTTTCCAGCGCGTTTCGGCGACCTGACCCTGCGGCAGATTCATGCTGTTGAGGTGCGAACCGGCAATAGCAAGAGCGAGCCGATCCCTGGCGGTGCCATTGATCGGGGTGCCGTCATTACCGCCTTCGCGGAGCCGATGATCACCCTGCGGACCACGGACCTTGGTGGACTGTTTGGTGGCACTCCGTGGCTGGGAATTTCCAGTGGCTACCGAGTGGGCGTGGCGGACGCCTACACAACCAATCCCACAATCGTCCAATACCAACGCCGGGTCGACGGCAGTACGTTCTCGCAGACCGACACAGAGCATCTGCTCCTGACCAGCACTAAGGGCTGGCTGGGCCTTGACGAGCTAACGGCCGAGCAAGACTCGCTGATCGGTGCCGAGGCCAGCGTCAATTATTGGTGCCTGGCACCTGATGCCGTCACGCCCCCGCTCACCATCGCGCGAGACACTGGCGGTCTGACCAGCACGCCGAACTTCGGTGGCTTGTGGTACCTGGGTCCATGCTACCTTGGTACTGTCGGAAGCAACAACCAGATTTATGGCGTGAAGCGTGTCACCGTTCGACCCAACCTGGAGTATCGCCCGAAGCGCAGCGACGGCGGCCCTTGGGCGACGCACGGTGCGATCCACAGCCGAAAGTCCGAGATCGTCCTGACCATCGATAAGGCCAGCGAAGCCTACGAGAAGTTCTCTGGGATGTTCGGCAATCTCGTGAGCGCTAGCGCGTTGACATGCTTCTTCCAGAAGGGCTCGCCTGGCGGCACTCGCATTGCCTACAACACGGCTTCCCACATCAAGGTTGTTGGCTCGACTGGCGACAACACGGTCGACCAGTTCAGCGTAACCAATGAGGATGACGTCTCGATTGACGTCACCTTCCGATCAACCGCAGCTCTAACCCTCACGACTGGGCAGCAGATTGCCTAGGCGATAAGCGCACATTCGCTAGAAACCGCTTATGGCAATTGATCTTGATAGCGGCCAAGGCTTGTTCGACCGAGTCGGCAAGGTCGGCCGACTGGTAAACATCATCAACCGCTGGTGCGGCAATGCGTCCATTACGCTTGCCGGCAGCGAGATTCAGACCGATCTGCCTGCAGAGCTGCTTCAAGTTCAATCAGCTGGCACTGATACTGATCTGGATATTCGCCGGCTGTTTTGGGACCTGACGTCAAGCTACACGCAGTTGATGTCGAGCAGCGAGTCATTGCTCTCCAAGGTCAGCCAGGCGCTGCAGGCAGCAATTATCCTACAGGTCGCCAACGACATTCCGCTTACCAGCAACACGCTGACGCTCGCCTTGACGGAACTAATCCGTCAGATGCGCGCGAACGGCGACTACGTGTCGGACCCGGCTATCGGGGTGTCGCTGACTCCCGGCAGCAATACCGGCAACGGCACAATTGTGTCGTCACTCAAGAGCGCCGATGGCTACAACCTCGACAACGTCTTGGCTGAAAACGTAGCTGTCACGGTCGCGGCGGCCTCCACCACCGGAGCCACCCGATTGCGGCTTTCTGGAGAGGCTGCCGCACCAAGTTCTCTGTCGGCCGACTGGCCGGGAGGAAGCGGTGCATCGCTTTCGCTCACGGCAGTTCCGCCAGGTGCCAGCACTGACAAGCTGACCAATGGCGCATTCGACGCCTTCTCGCCCACCAATACGCCAACCGGCTGGACGATTGATGTCGGCACTGTCGGCACCACGATCCTTGAGGAAGCCAGCACCAAGTTCGCTGGAACCAAGGCGCTGAAGATCGCCGGCAACGGGTCGCAGCTGACCGGCATCAGCCAGACGCTGACCGGCCTGTCGAGCCGCACGCCGTATGCCTTCAATCTGTGGATGCGTAACAGCACCAACCCGGCGGCCGGCATTCTGCAGATCGACCTGTACGACGGTGCCAGTGTCATCAACGACGAGGCCGGTAACGCCAATAGCTTCACGGTCGATCTGACGACTCTCGGAACCAGCTTTACTCCGAAGAACTTCACCTTCCGGCTGCCAGAGCCTGTGCCGGCGACCGTTAAGCTGCGCATCCACCTGACAACTGCGATCACCAATACCCACAGCTTGTATCTGGATCACGCTGCCTTCCAGGCCGCGACGGCGCTGTACGCGCACGGTCCTTACGTCGCCGCCTTCTCGGGCAGCACCGAGTGGTCGCTGGACGACACTTTTACTCTCGCTGTCACGAACGACCGGGCCGGTCGATTTCAGGAGATGTTCGAGCGATTGTTCTCGATGCGGAGCAAGGGGCTCTTGCTGCCGACGACGGGATCAAGCGCTATCAACGACAACCTCTTGGATTAGTGACATGGGCGCATTCGCTCTCTATACACCGCGAGGCAGCGAGTTGCCGGCGGGCCTGGTTTCTCAGCACGACAGCAAGCCTCAGCCGTTTGAGTTCGGGGTCGGCCCTGACGGCACGCCTGGTACGTTTCACTTCTGGGTCGACAACTCGCGACCAGACACACTAATGCAGCTGACCTACAGCCAGGCGGTTCAGGACTGGCAGCAGATCGGCGAACAGCTGTGGATCGGCGTCGAGAAAGACAATCCAGTTACTCCCGATGGCATCGCTCGATTGGAGCAGTATGTCAGCATGCAGGTCAGCCTGGCTGACCAACAGTCGTGGCTGATCCCTGTCACCGCGAGACTTCCGAGAACCTGGGGTGTAGGACTGGACGGTTCACTGCAGCGCAAGATTCGCCCAGAGTTCCGCGAGTATTGCGAGCTGTCAGAGACGGTGTGGAACACCATCGTCAACGGCAGCGTCGATGCTGACGACAGCCTGAAAATCCCGACCGCATGGGAATACTGCTGCCGTGCGTTGGCACTGAACTATCGGGTCTGCCCGGCCATTATCAGCCACCTCGGCCTGATCGACGACCGCGTGGTGACAAAGATTTTGGCGGCCTCTGTGGAGATTGACCAGATCAGAGAAGTAGAGGAATCAAAAAAAAACTGAAAGGCCCCTGCCTGCACCCCCGCTACCTCACCACAGTGAGCTGGCTGCGGGGCGGCATGCCGGGGTATCTGCCGACTTGGTTTGACCTGTACTTTGCGTCCGAGACCGCCTGATGTCCGACATTCTCGTAACGATGAGCCTGGAGGAAAAAGAGTTCCTCTCCAAAGCGCTGCTAGCCAAGCGCGCGGCCGAGGAAATTGGCCTGGCTATCGATACGTCGACGAAGAAAACCGGCGCGGCCAGCCAGGCTCAGCGAGGGATGTTTGCCAGCATTAACCAAGGGCTCGGCAACACCCTCCTGGCCTTCGCAGGGTTCGGCTCGGTCATGGCCGGCATCCAGAAAACCGCGCAGATGATCGCGGCCGAGTACCAGAACTACTTGAGCCGCCGCACCGAGAGTGCTGCCAAACATATCAGCTTGTCGGATGCACAATACAACCTCTATGCGGCTGCCGGCGGCGGCTCGCTTTCCTACAGCGAGCTAGACCGGCTGGTCGCCACGATTTCGGCTAAGACTCTAGCGGACCCTAAGGCGGTCTATGAATCACTGTCTAACGCCATCGGTGCAGCTCAAGGCGCTGAGGTGGGCGGTCGATTCAAGTCCGTCGAGGACATGGCGGCACAGTCTGTGGAGATCGCCGCCAAGCTGAACCCCACCAACGAGCAGCTGCTCGAATACCAGTCCGGTGGCGTCCTGGACGTGATGAAGGCATTCCCGCAGCTCAAGGACGCGCAGGGCACGCTGGGGATGCTGATCACTGCCCAGAAACAGTCTCGCGTCAACGACCCGGAACTGTTCTTCAAGCACGGCATCAAGGGCATCGCTCAGGGTGCAGCACACGGCTTGACGCCTGGCGAGTCGATGTCGCTCAATGCGGCACTCGCCACCCTGGGTGTCGACTTCTCGAATCGGACTACATCGAACGCGCAGGGCAGCTTCCTCAAGCAGGTTACTGAGGCAATCTCTATTGCGGTCGCCAGCGGCAAGGCTCCGAAGGACCTCAAGGACCGCAGTTGGACTGAGAAGCTCGACTACATCGCTGGTGCGGCACAAAGCGGAGACAAGGTAGCGATTGCGGTGCGCGAGAAGCTGCTTGGGCCTGCGGTCGACACGCTGGGTGACACCACTCCGCAGCGTCGACGAATGAAGAAACGGCTCGACGCGCTCCGCTACGGAGTCGACGACCTAAGCGAGCTGACTGCTGAGCAGCAGTTCTACGTGCAGTTGCGCGGGCTCCTGACGGCCGGATCGCCGCAACAGAAAGTCTACCGACAGTTCCTTGAAGAAAACAAGGACGAGCAGCGTGGCCGGAAGGTCTACAGCGACCTCAAGACGAACTTGGAGAGTTCGCCGATCCAACAGATCACGCGAACCGACCAGGGGATGAAAACCGCCACCACAATGGCGCAGCTCCGCGAGCCAGGCATCGCGATGCAGGGTGCCGTGCTGGAGGAAATGCAGAAGCTAGAGCAGGCTCTCGGTGTCACCTGGATGGCCCAGCAGATCGACAAGTTCAAGATGTCGATCCAGAACAGCGAGCCGATGGATCGCGTGCTGTCTGACCTTATCCAGTCGATCAAGGACCGAGAACCAAAGCCGTACAACCGCCTGTGGAATGGTGGCGTGCCAGTCAATGAGGCTGAGGCTGACAAAGATGCTACTCCACAGCAGCGATACCAGCACGAAACCATTAAGCAGGTCACGACCAGCCTCGACACGCTGCGCCAATCAGTCCAAGACAACCGCTTCACCAAACCGACCCCACCTCCCGTCGTCCCACAGGACACGCTCCAGAACGCCGCCAGGCGGGAGGTGGAAGCGGCCCGCGAGATGATCCGGCAGCACGACCAAGGTGGTGTGCTGGGACGTCGCCTCAAGTTACTGCGCGACGCCAGGGGACTCGTGAACCCAGAGGGTGGCGGCTGGTCGCTCGATGACGGCACGAAGGGCGGTCCCTACAACCCCGACAAGTTCGACCTGCGCGAGTACAGCCGGCCCGATGCTGAGCAGCGGGTGCTGGAGCGCATGCGGCGGACGAACAATCGCCGCCGCGTGCCGCTCCCCGATGTGCCGGTCAGTGAGGGTCCGTTAGACCTGCCCCAGATGCTGCAGCAGCTGATGCCCCGCATGCCTGAGCCTCGCAACCGGGTGACGCCGCCACTACGGCCGCAGACCGAGGCGGCGGTGCCGAGGCCAAGCGAGGGCGCGAGGACTGACCGGCCGGTAAACATTAGTGTGTCGATTCACGACCCGATTGGGCGCGAGCTGACGAGGGTGGCGACGCGGGTGCATCCGTTGAGGGCGCTGGGGTAATGGCTGGGTTCTTGTTCAATAGCTATGAAGTCCCAGGTCTGTTCGGCAACGTGCAGATGTCGCCGCGCGTCCTGCAATCGCAACGCACGAAGTTCTTTGGAGTTCACGGCATCAGCGAGATCACTGGCGGCAAAGGCGAACGTCAGATCGTCGTAAACCATACCCTATTCGACGGGTACAGCACACCGCTGCTATGCACCAACGCCATCGAGATTATTGACAGCATGACGGGCACCAATGGCCCGCTCATCTTCAACACCCCCACGGCTCAGTGGACGATCTACGACTGCACGTATGACGGGCACGAGTTGATCCAGCTTCCCATTCTGGATGTTGCCGGAACACTCGATGGCGGCTACTGGGCTGAGTTGGTGATGTACTTCACGCAACTCTCTACCGCAGAGTAAACCATGCCGTCGCGAGTGGGCGTTCGCCCTATCATCTACATCGACGACCAAGACTCGTCGAGCAATACATATCAGACCGACAGCGACTTTGCGCCCATCCTTCGGCTGGTGAGCTGCGAGCGAACCTGCGGTGGATCGCTGACTGACTGCGCTGTTATTCGTCGCATGTCGCCTGTCGGAAAATCATCAGCCCCAGCCTCTGGTTATGCTGTCGGGCAATCCTACGTGGGCAAGACATGCGAAGTGATGATACCCGACGATGGCGGGTTCAAGCCGGTTCACTTTGGGGTCATCGAGCAAGAGCAGTTCAGCATCAACGCGGGCGGCAATGATTCGCACCTGATTAGTAAGTTAAGCCCCAAGCTGTTCGGCAAGCCGATCTTCGGACAGCGGCAGAATCAGGTAAACGGCAGCGCTCAGCTTCGCGACCAGACGATGCCGATTGTTGCCATCGACATTGTTTTCAATCCAATGGTCGAAGGAAACATTCGGGGAAACATGCGACCCCAGGGCGACAACGACAACGACCGCTCGCTCTTTGTCGACATTGAATCAATCAGGTCAGCCGACGCGATTACCTTCCAAAGCATGCCGGCAGCGCTGGTCTCGCAGATGATCGGCCTGGGAGAAACCAACGCTCCCGTTTCGGTGGCGAGCTGGACGCTGGCACAGGCTGTTCGATATTTGTGCGTTGAAGCCAATCAGCAACAGAGGTACATCAACAACCCCACCCTGCAGGAACTGCTGGAGCTATTCGGGGAAACGTCGGATGACGACGGAAACTTTAACAACAGCCGGGCTGCAATCTTACGAAACCATGTAATCCCGGCAGGCTGCTACCTGCCGGAAGCGCTCGATACGCTCCTGTCGCCATACGGGTATACGTGGTTTGTTGATCTACTGGAGCGCGGCAATCGCAAGATCAAGATCATCAAGAACAACGAAGGCGAGCAAAAGACCGTCAAGCTGCAGGCGTTCGGCGCAAACTTCAATCGAGAGCAAACCAACATGGAGTCGTGCGACCTCACCTATGAGGCCGACGACCGATTGACCGAGTTAAGGGTCATTGGTGCCCGTAAGCAGGTTGAGGCAACCTTTGAGCTGGTCCCAGCCTGGAATGAGGAAGATGACTCACTGGATTATGAACTGCTGTCCCGAGACACAACCGAATGGGATGAGCACCCCGCCACCCACCGTGTGTGGCGGGACTGGGTTTTGAATGAAGGTGGCGACTACACCAGCACCAGAGAAACGTCCAATAAGCCATGCGACCTAACTCCACTGCTGCACCATGCGACGGGCGGCGGCAATGAGGTAGAGGACAACAACATCGACACACGGTCTGTGCAGGTAAAGCGTCGACGCTTTCTGCCAACCTTGACTCTCGGCGAGGACGGCAAGCCTATCGGCAAGATCGACGGCGTTACCGTCGAGTGGCTCTGCGAAGGCGAATGGCTTCCAATCGCCCCCGAGGAGGACCCGTCGTGGGCGTGCCGGGTGCTGGAGAACGAGTGCGGCATCTCATTTGTCGGCAACGAACCGCCCCTTGAAATCCTGAACATCTACGAAGCCGCCAGCAACCCGAGCAGCTTTCCGCGCATCCGCGTTACGGCCACGGTTGAGTTGGACACCCCGATTGAATCGACCTATAGCGTCGGCAACCCAGGCGGCGCACCGCTGTCGGTTCTGGTGTACTCACCTGAACGATTCCACAGTCGCTACTACCACCAGTCTAGCGGGTCAACGTCAACCGGAATCGATTCGTCGATTTACCTGCCGCACGTTCAGTCCGGCGAGCTGCACTCCACGGCAATGGATTCCGCAACAGCGATCAACGCATTCGCCGCTACGGTTGGTGCCAACTGGGCGCGAGCCATGATTAGCGGCACGTTCAGACTTGAGGGCCTTGATCAACTGGCCGACTACAACCTTGGCGACATCATCACCAAGATTGAAGGGCGAGAAATCACCCTTAACGCCAGCATTTACGGCAGTGACATCTACCCGCAAATTCTCGGCATTAGCTACACGGCTTTTGACAGCCAGTGGACGACCTTGACAGTCAGCGCGTTCCGTCGCACGGAACAGCAGATTGCCGAGGCAATGGTTGGCAGCGCCATGCGATACCGATCACCAGTCCACACTCGACAGGATTATCGATAATGAACGGTCCATTCTACGACTCGCCGGCTGGGAAGCTGGCGTCAGCAGGCGGTGCCCATATTGCGCGAGCCAAGCTACAGGAGGCTGTCACGGCGGGCGTCTCATCGTATGCGAGCGCCAAGCTGTACGGCTGGACGAGTGGAGCGATGGGTGAGAAGTCGCTGCCGATCAGAATCTATCCGCACAGTGGCACGACGTTTAGCGAAGGCGTCGAGTCTGGTGCAGTCGTGTGGGTCATCCGGCGGCCTGACGCCAAGGCATCTGATGGAACCTGGGGTCGGTGGGAAATCCTGAGCGGACCTGCCGGCGGCGGCGAGATGCCGACAATTCCGTTCCGCAATGATTCCGGCGAGACCGCCCCGGCTTATGCCGTGATGCAGATTATTGACGTTGAAACTGACTCGCGAACAGCGACCGTGGACACATCGTCGGACATCTGGACCCTATCGAGCACATCAACGTGGTCAAACGGCCAGCGGCTCAGGTACACCACGACGGGTTCAGCGCCAACCACGTCGCCAGCTGGCGAACTAACTGATGGTGCAACAGTTTGGGCGCGCATGCTTACAACATCGACGCTTAAACTGTACCCGAGCGAAGCTGATGCCATCGCCGACACGAACGCCATCAACTACACCACCGCTGGCAGCGGAACGCATACGCTTTCCGACGTTGACGCCAGCGAGTTCCTGACGATCAAAAAACCAAAACTTGTGTCCGATCGCTTCGAGCCGAAGGAATACAGCCGCCTGTACGTCGTCAACGAGGGGGAGGACGTCGCGGACGGCGAAACCGGAAAATGCCGGATGTTTTCTTGCAGCTACGGGTTTCCGGTTAGGGTCTTGGTAGACACCGCTGATTTCGCCAGCGGAGAACCGCCAGCGACCGGCGACGTTTTGGGTCCAGTCCATGATAGCTGGAAACTCGGCAAACGCCGCTGCGGTTTTGTCGTGCTGGGCAATTATGACAAGGAAGCGGAAACCGTCACCGTTATCCACGAACGTGAGCGTCTATCAGGCCACGACTTTTCGCAGTTCACGGCCGCCAATCACAGCAACGGGGAGGACCTGGGCGGCAGGGACATCGAGCCCTACGAAGCGGGGTTCGTTGAATTTGGGGGGGCGACTGCCTTTGGTATGTACCCGCCACCGCACCTCTACACGTCACAATTTGCAAACATTACCGGAATTGCCAGCGCCGACGGCATTGCCTCCGATAGCACTGGGCAAATTTCGCTTTGCTACGATCGCCCAGCCTGGGCACTCTATGACGAGGACCAAGGAACGCCACGAGTTGGGGACATTTATGGCGTGTTTCCCGGTCAGGATGATGGAAAACTTAGGCGCGGGCTCCCCGGTTTTTGTTGCCTGAACTACGACACAAGCAAAAAAATCATGCTGGTGATTGCCGATCACCGCTGCACCGTGTTTGACGCCAAAGCTAAGGCCAATTGGGTAGACGTATCCACCCAAAGCCCCACGGTTCAAGCGCATCCCTATGACGCATACGCCGGAAAATCATACGACGGATCGGAGGCCGGCTGGCCTGATATTACATTGACAATCAGCCTGCCCAGGAACGGATCAGGGAGAGACCCGAACATCAGGACAGGCAACCGCCTGCAATACAGCGTTGTTGCCAGCTATGGCATGGACGAATCGACGGACATTTACCGCTATCTTTGCGTCAGCCCATACCTCGACGACAAGATCGGGACCGTCAAGATGTTCACAGGTGATATCTCCGACGTCCCGCAGGGCTGGCGCGAACACACCGGGATGCGCGATAGGTTTCCGGTTGGGGTACTCGCGTCCACCGGCATTGCAACCAGCGTTGGCAATACAGGTGGCACAAAAACGCACGTTCACACCGGAGCCGCTGGGATCGGAAGCGCCGGAACCAGCAACTCCATGAACCAAGCCAGCCACGTTCCTCCATTTTACGGAGTCTATTTCATCGAGCGCTTTCAATAGCGCGTCCGCCATCCCACTGTAATCCTGAACCGCAGTGCTGACAAACCTCCGAACCTTTCTCAATCCTGCCTCTGCATCGAGGGCACTGCGGCCTCCAGTCGATCAGTGCTGCGGTCACGACGCCGAACGGTCCAAGGAATAGACCAAGCAGCATACCGGGAACTGCCGCGCCTTTTTCACCGCCGACAATCCCGCCAATAACGAAGCAGCTGCAAGCGATCACCACGCCAACGCAGATGAAGCCCTCCACGGCATACTCCAAAATAAGTTGACTTACGCTTGTAATTCTGCATATTAGTACGCTAACGATTTCAGCAGGGTGGCTGATTCGCGCGTTGTGGTTGTGCTGGACCAAAGGCAGGATACATGGGGGCTCAGCATATTTAACCGTTCGGAGGGAAATCCGATGCAAGTGGAAATCCTGGGGGTGGTGGCAATCGTTGATGGACAGCAGATGGTAGAGTGCATTCAGTTGCCCAAAGATCGCAAGATAGCCGAACTCTACGCCAGCACTCGCAACTCCCTTGACCCGCTCGCCAATGCCGAAGTCCTTCGGTTCACGGCTCACCCTAGCGTGGCCGCTACCCGCTCGGCAGAGTCCAGCGCTGCTTTAGCGTAAATCTCCGTAGTCTTGGCATGGGTGTGGCCCAGGATCACCTGGGCCGCATCCAGGCCAAACTTCTCCCGCACGATAGTCCCTCGACTATGACGGAGCTGGTTCGGGCTCCACTCGACACCAGCCTGGCTAGCCGCGTACTCAACAGCGCGGCGGTAGCTGCGGGTCTTGTACTGGTCGGTGATCCTGGCCGACCGATTCACCTGGCCTCGCTGCCGCTGGGCATCCCGAGGGCTAAAGCACGGAGTGTCGCCCGGTCGGTCAAGGTACGGCCGCAACACCGCCTGCGCGATCGGGCCGAGCAGCACAATCCGCTTCTTGCCCAGATGCTTGGTCTTGTGCTTGTCCGGTCGGTAATACCAGACGCCCGCCCGCCGCTCTAACTGATCAGGCGACAGCCGACACAGCTCACCCGGACGCATGCCTGTCAGCCACTGCAGGCGAACCATGTCGCGAAGCACCCTCGGCATGTGGCACATGGCGGCCACCACTGGACCCATCTCTACGGCCTCTACAGGCTCGCTCTCGGCCGCTGGCGTCCTGCCGGCTCCCAGAGCCTCCAGTGAGCGCAAACGCTCGTATACGCTTAATGGGAGCATCTCACGGGACGCTGCCCACTTGAAGGCTCGCCGCAGCTTGTGGACGGCCGAGTTGACATGGTTCCGCTTCCAGCCCCTGGCGACCATGCGATCGCGCACCTTCTCCAGTTTAACAGGCCCGAAGTCGACGCACCGCTCGCCGCCGAACAGCTCAACGCAGAGCGCGAAAGCGATCCTGTGGTGGGTGAATTCCTCGACCGCATAGTAGTCGCGGCAATGCCGCAGCCACTCAATTCCCAGCTGGGCGATCAGGAGTCCGCAGTCAGGCTGCTGGGGTGGGGGCGCGCCACCCAGGGCAGGCAGCACCACCTTGTCGATGAACTCCCGATACCGCTCCTTCGACTCCTTCGTGCCATGCTTCCCGAAGCAGTAGTCGTGTCCACGCCACTTGATTCTGGCGTACCCTCGCTTGTGCGGCCTGGCTGGATAGGCGGGGACCTTGGTGGTGCGAGGTGGTGCATTTCGAGTCATCGATTTGACCTAACCTATTGGAGACGAAGGGGATCGAACCCTCAACCCCTGCCTTGCAAAGCATAGTGTGGTGGTGGCGTAAATAGGCGTAAAGTGCAGTATGCAAAAGGCTTTGTGCGGTTCATCGGCTTTCTGTGCAAGTGATCAACTAAGCGCATAAGTGATTAAAATCAGCGAGCGCAGTGGTGCCCTGGTGGTGCAGCGGTGGTGCAATCCCTACTTCTTGGCGCGGCTCGGTTTCGCCCTGCCGCTCGCGCCAGCCGGCTTGCCTGCCAGTCGCGGTTCGCGGCGCTTTCTGGTCGGCAGCGTTTTAACGAGGCTGTCGACCACTGATCGGCCGGCAAAGTCGCCTCGCAGGTGCCGGTAGCTGTGGATGCCAACAGCCAGAGAATTCAGGAACGTAACGGCACCGATCAGGCCGCGATCCATTTCGCTGTAGCCCATCGGGACAATCACATCCTTGATTTTGCCAGACTGCATGCTGGCGATCAGCGACTCAAGGAACGCGAGGTTGACCTTCATTTCCTCCAGCATGGCTTTCAGCTCAGCTGGATTCTGCCACGTTGCGATCTGCTTGCTCATATTGCTATCCTTTGCATTGGTTTGGGTATTCTTGCGTTAGCTAGCGTATGTGTCCACAAATCTTTTCGCAATAATTGGGGCCAGCTCCCCGTTAGAGGGGGTTGGCGCATAAGCGTAAATACGCTTTTATGTTGCTCATGGCTGAGCGAACCCTGCTAACGACGCGTCAACTAGCGGCCCGCTGGGGTGTTCATCCCCAGACGATCCGCCGCTGGGTGGCAACCGAGAGGCTTCGTCCGATCAGAGTCGGTCGTTACATGAGGTTCAGCCCTGCCGAGATGGATCGGTTTCTCGCCAGCTGCTGCAGGGGGCGCTACTTGGTGCCGGAAGCGCCGAGCGTTCTGGCCGCACAAGTCATCAGCCAATTCACCAGTGAGTTCGGTTAATGCCAAGAACCCTAGAAAGCTACACCCCGCCAACACTGCGCTGCAAGCTCCCGCACCGATGCCGGGGCTGCGGCCGGATGCTGGTTATCAGGCAGTGCCTATGGTGCCGGGATCGTGCCAGGAGGATTCAGGAATGCTCACCTTTAGACGTGTCCGTGCTAAGCCGACGTCCGCTTATGGTCCAGGGGATCGGGCGATATACGAATCTGAGGCCGGCGAGTACCGCGTGTGCCTGATCAAACGGGTCTGGGGCATCCGGTGCCAGCCGCCTTATTGGCAGGCACTCGTGATGCAGAACGGTCGGGCGGTAGAGGTGATCGGGCACCACCGCACTCAACGAGCCGCTGAGCACACTTGCTGGAAACATAAACGTGACACTGACCGCCGCAACGCTACCGGGACAAAAAATCAGCATCGTAACTCAGGGGGGTGCGTCTCGGGACACGCTCCAGTTTTTACGAAGGCTGCCGGATAGCCGATGGAACCCCAGGCTCCAGGCGTGGACCTGTCTCGGTACGCCATACAGCGCCGCCGCCCTGGCGGCTCACAGTGACTTCGCCGTCGACGCGGGAGTGCAGCAACTCGCCTCCCGCGTCGGGCCTCGGAACCCGCTGCGCGTCAGTCCTTCGTCAGAGGTGTTCGCGAGCTGGGACCATCAGGTCGACGCATTCAGCCACGCGCTGGACCGAGCGGCCTGGTATGGCGCGATGGTGATGGGTGGCGGCAAGAGCAAGGTCACGGTCGACCTGGCGAACGAACGGCAGCACAAGCGAATCCTGGTGCTGTGCCCAACGGGTGTCGTTCATGTCTGGAGTCGCGAGTTTGCCGATCACAGCATTCGTCCAATGAATGTCGAGGTCCTAAACCTCAAACACTCCAATGCAAAGAAATGCGCACAGGCAGCCGAGGCACTTAGGTGGCGAGACAGTCCGCTGGCTATAGTTGTCAATTACGAGTCGGCCTGGCGCGAGCCGCTCGCCAGCCTGCTGTTAGAACAACACTGGGACCTGATCGTCTGCGATGAGGCCCACCGAATCAAATCGCCGACTGGGTCGGCCGCTCGTTATGCCGCCAAGCTGGGTCGGGTATCGGATTACCGGATCGCGCTGAGCGGCACCCCTATGCCGCATAGCCCCCTCGACATCTTCGCGCAGTATCGGTTCCTTGATCCCGGCATCTTCGGGACCAGTTACTTCCAGTTCCGTAATCGCTACACGCGCGCTGGTTACTTCCCCGGCCAGATCGCCGGCTGGATCAACCAGGAAGAATTCAACGACAAGCTGGCGAGCTGCATGTTCCGTGTCGGTGAGGAAGTGCTGACGCTTCCGCCAATGACACAGAGCATGGTTCCTGTCGACATGCAGCCAGCAGAAAGCAGGGTCTATCGACAGATTCAAGATGACTTCGTGGCCGAGCTGAACAGCGGCCAGGTCATCACAGCACCTAACGCCCTGACTCGACTGATGCGTCTGCAGCAGATCACCTGCGGCTGGGTCGGCGACGGCGATACCGTCACTGAGCTAGGCGACAGCAAGATCAAGGCGCTCGAAGGGATGCTTGAGGACCTGCCGACCGACGAACCCGTCGTGGTGTTCTGCTGGTATCGGCATGACCTGGAGCGGGTGCAGAAGCTGGCTGAACGCACAGGGCGCCGCTACGGCGAGCTGAGCGGTCGCGGCCGTGACCTGACAGATCGGGCCTGCATGCCTGACGACGTCGACCTGATGGGCGTCCAGATGCAGAGCGGTGGCGTAGGTGTCGATCTGACTCGCGCTGCCTACGTTTTCTACTACAGCCTGGGTTATTCCTGGGGCGACTACGAGCAATCGCTCAAACGCGCACATCGACCAGGCCAAGATCGACCAGTGCGCGTCTACCATCTCACCAGCCGGCATACCGTCAACGAGGAAGTCTACGAGTCGCTGAGAGCGAAGCGTGACTGCGTTGAGCCGGTGCTGGCGTCATTACGGAGGCAGTCATGTCGCTAACCGAAAACCTCAAACAGTTCGTCCACCTCACCCGCGAGAAACGTCGGCTCGACGCCGAGGCGAAGGAAGTCGGCAGGCTGGTTGACGAGGTGGAGCGAAAGCTGGTCGAGCAAATGATTGATGCCGGCGTCGAGTCGACCCGCATCGACGGCATGACGGTCTACCGCAAGCGACGCACCACCACCAAGTGGGCGGAAGGCGTCGACAAGGAAGCGGTCATTGCCCAGATGCTGGAGAACGGCGACGGCCGGCTGCTTGGATTCAACTACCCGTCGCTAGTGAGTTTCGCCAAAGAGCACACGAATGAAGAAACCGGAGAGGTTGAATTGCCTGAGTACCTCCAGGGCGTTCTGGAGGTGGGCGAGCTGGCGGAACTAGGGGCGAGAAATTCTTAGCTGTATCGCATAAGCGTATTTATGCGTATTATGTTTCCCTTGGCTTTGTTTTGAAGGAAATGCAGATGAGCACAGAAACGAGAAACCGCACGAACTTGACGGTTCAGCAGAAATGGGAACTTGGCACGTACATCCGAAACAACCGAGAACGACTGGAGGCGGACTGGAGCACCAGGACGACCGACGAAATGGCGGCGGAAGCCTCAAATTCGCTGGGCTTCACCGTTACTAGGTGGATGTTCAACGATCACTGCCTCAGCAACGGCTTCCAGATCAAAGAGGAAGCCAAGCGCGAGGCAAGGATGGTCGAGAAGGCTGTTGCCCGCAAGGAGGAAATCGCGTTCTCGACCCAATACTGGCTGCAGACGATCACCGATGTCCTTGTTCGCGTAACCGACGAACTCGGGATCGACAACGGTGAGTTGAAAAAATTCTCGTAACGAGCACCTCTGCTCGTTTCATCCACCAACCATTAGAGAAAGCGAGTACCATGTCGACGCAACTTGCAGTCTACAACCGCAACCAGTTCGCCATCACGAACGCCGAGTCGAGCAACGACGCCATCGAGGCGCTGCGCGAGAACCTCGGCGGTGAGCGGCTGAGCGAGTATGACCTTGACCAAGTCAAGGTGCCGAGCGGCGGCGGAACCGCCTGGGAGGTGCCGGGCATCAGCGGCACCGAAGCCACGAAAGAGATCGTGGGCGTGATCGTCCACATGGGGAAGCGGCGGGCCTATTGGTCCGATCCAGACCCATCGGGTGAGTCGCCTGACTGCAGCAGCCAGGACGGCATCACTGGTCGCGGCGATCCAGGCGGTGCCTGCGAGAGCTGCCCGATGAACGAGTGGGGTAGCAGCAGCAAGGATGGCTCGAAGGGCAAAGCCTGCAACGAGCGGCTTATGCTGTTCGTCGTCCGCAAGGACGACCCACTCCCCATCGTGATCAGCTGCCCTCCCAGCAGCCTGGGGGCGCTGAAGAAATTCCGCACGCGGCTCCGCGTGCCGTACTGGAAGGCGATCACCAGTCTGACGCTGGTTCGCAAGACCAACGACGGCGGCCAGCCCTACAGCCAGATCGTCCCGACGCTCACTGGCGTCCTCGACGACGACGCTGCTGCTGCCGTCAAGCAGTACGCCGACCAAATGGCGGCTGTGTTCAATCGAACGAAGGTCGACAACTAGGCGGGCATGATGCTCGTCTCCCGCGTGCGTCTGGCGCGAAGCCAGAATCTGCTGGTGCAGCCCAATCTGGTAACGACCCCCTAAGTCGCGGCCATGAGGCAACAGGTCGCACCAGCAGCGATACCCACCCAGACAAATCTGGGGCGCGGGGTTTTGTTGGGAGTGATTCATGGCTGGACCTACGCCTGAGCAGCTATCTGAACTGTCGACCAGCAGAATAGTCGGGGCGAACCGCCTGCGTAAACTCTGGGGCAGGAAAAAAGGCGAATGCACCTGGTGCGGCGATGCTGTGCCCGCAGGTCGCCGCACCTGGTGTAGTCAGTCCTGCGTCGATCAATGGGGTGTTCGGTTTGACTCTGGATATGCCCGTCGAATCGTTAAGGGCAGGGACAGGGGTGTCTGTGGAGCGTGCGGCTTACCCACCGAGAGGTTACAGGCAATTCTAGAGTCACTTCATAGAGAACGAACCGTCGAGTCGAAGGCCCTGCTGGATTTTTTCAGGAGTCGTCTGGGTGCTGGCTTTAATATCCCGCACCAGCACTTATGGGAAGCGGATCACATCCATGAAGTTATTGAGGGCGGTGCGGCTCTCGGTCTTGAAAATCTGCAGACTCTCTGTATTTGGTGCCATAAGAAAAAGACCGCCGAGCTAGCTCGACGGAGGGCGGCCAGTAGGAGCCGAACCCCGTACCTGGACTCACTATATCCGCCAGAAACAGCTGAGCAAAAACTACGACGCGCTCAAGCCGCCCATAGACTAAGCCAACTATAACCCAGGCCAGGGAGGCCGCGAGGATAACATGAAATGCAAGCAAGCGAGTTTATCGAAAATCTTTACGGCCCAGAGTTCCCTGGCCGTGTCGTTCTGTTCCGTATCCCAACCAACCGCTCACAGTGGGTCGACAACTCGTCTCTTGAGCTGATCGACCGCACAGTCGACGAGGCTTGCCGCAACGGCGAGCACCTCTACTTCGGCGTCGGCGCGCAGGCGAAGCCAACCACCAGGGGTCGAGGCGAAGCGTCAGGCGTTATCGGCATACCGTGCTTGTGGGCAGACGTCGACCTGGCTACCAAGCCTGACGCCACCAAGCGATACCCTGATCAACATCAGGCTCGCATCGCTATCGAGACGATGCCGCTGCGCCCCAGCTTCACAGTTCTGACTGGCGGCGGCTGGCACTGCTACTGGCTCTTTAACGAGTTGTTTGAATGCGGCGACGCGGCTGCCCGCGACCGGGTGGCCCGCCTCAGTATGGCGTGGCAGTACCGGCTCGACGACATCCTTAAGCGCCAGTCCAACACCTGCATCGACCACACGCACGACTTGGCTCGCATCCTGCGGCTGCCTGGCAGCTGGAACCCGAAGCACGACTGCGAGGTGCGGCTGCATCCCGACAGCCCCCAGAACCCCGATGACTGGGTTAGGTACGACTTCGACTTCGTCGAGTCACTGATGCCTGAGTCAAAGGATGTCTCGCCGCTGCGGGGCGGCATGACGCATGTGTGCGGCAACCTGACGCTCAGCGCCGACATGCGGCCATCCAGTGAATACTTCGACGCGCTGATGCAGAACAGCGACGAGTTCGCGGCCGTGATGGAGCACCGCCGGCAGATGCCCAGCTGCAGTGAATACGAGATGTCGCTGGCGAGCCACGCCGACAAGGCGGGCTGGCCCGATCAGGAGATTGCGGCACTGTTGGTCTATCACCGCATGAAGTACGAGCCGGCCAAGATCGGCAAGCTGCTGGACCGGCCCGGATACCTGACCAGCACGATTGCACGCGCTCGGGATACCAGCAGCACCCAGGACGCCATCGACCAGCTGGAGGTCCTGATCGAACGGCCAGACCGCCAGGCGGTCGCAACCGTCACGAACCCCGCCTCTGGAGAAGTTACCCTGTCAGATGTTCCGGCACCCACCGCAGACCCTGGCAACGAGGTCAGGGATCAGGTCCTGAACGATGTCAGCAAGCTGCTGAAAATCAGAATCAGCGGCTTCACCCAGATCGGCCGGCAGGACCCGCACTACAGCATCACACTGGCGGACGGCCGCCGCATCCCGCTCGGCCAGTTCGACCTAGCGGCAGACGGCCAGCGGGTCTTTACCCGCCGCATCCTTGAGGAAACCCACGAGGTCATCACAGGGCTCGACCGGAAGAAGTGGTTCACGGTGCTGCGGGCGCTGCTCAAGATCGTCACAGTCGAGGAATCCGACGAGCTGCGGGTGGAGTCCAGCGTGCTCTGCATGCTGCGGCGCTACGTCGAGTCGCGGGCAGTGCCGGAATCGGAGTGGCAGAACGTCGCGGCCCTCGGGGAGCCGTTCATTAAGGGCGGGCAGCTCTACGTCTCGCTCAACAAGACGGTCGACTACATCGGCCGCTACGGTGCCAACGACAAGCTCAAAAAGGGCACCATCGAGTACGCCCTGCGGGACATCGGCTTCGCCCGCGAGACGGTCTACTGCAAGCGCGAGGACGGCAAGCGGACAAGCATAAGCTACATGGCTATTGACCTGGAGCTGTGGAACTCCGCTCTCGGCGTTTCTGCATAAGCGGTTTTGCATAAGCGGTAATAAGCGTATAGGCGCTGCATAAGCACCTTATGACAGTTTAAGGTGAATGATTAAAACGACTTACAGTGCCGTGCATAACGTCATAACGAGTTTCCAGACATATTCAGGACTCGGTTTGAAATCAGGCTCGACGCCAGACAGAGCCGCGATCCGTTATGCGGTTATGCAGCGGCATTCAACCTAAGTCCAGCAAAGGACTTAACCTGTCATAACGGCTTAATGACAGCCTTATGACGGTTATGAACAGCTTACCCATCTTTCAGGAGAATCAGATGAGTCAGGCGGTCGCGACCCAGCATGACGAGTTTCGCGTCATAGGCCCGCCAGGAACTGGAAAAACTACCTGGCTTGCCAGGCAAGCCCAGCGTGCCATCGAGGCCCACTGCCAGCGAACTGGCGAGCGACCTGACGAATGCCAGGCTGTTCTGATCAGCAGCCTGACCCGAGGGGCCGCCAGGGAGCTACGGTCTCGGGGCATCAGGCTGCACCCAGACCAGATCGCCACCCTGCATGCCCACGCCTACCGCGCCCTCGGCAAGCCGAAGCTGTGCGTGGACGCCAAGCAGATCGCTGAGTGGAATGAATCCTGCCCACCGCACCTGCGGCTCAAGACGAACTGCATGTCGCGCGACACCGAGCAAGACGCCGACGCCGAGGCTGACCGCCAGCGTGGAGTCCTGACGGCTGACGACCTCCTACAGAGGTACTTCATCGAGCGGTCCCGGCTGAGCAATAGGGATGGCTGGCCGATCCGGCTAAGCGGCTTTGCTGACACCTGGGAGTCGTGGAAGCGCTCAAGCGGCTACATGGACTTCTCTGATGTCATCCATGCAGCTTATGACCAGAGAACCACGCCGCCAGGAAACCCGTCGATCATCTTCGTCGACGAGGCGCAGGATCACGACCGAGCGGAGCTGCGGCTCGTCAGGTGGTGGGCCAGCCAGTGCGAGAAAGTGATCATCGTCGGCGACCCCGACCAGAACCTCTACCAGTTCCGTGGCAGCGACCCAGAAGCGTTCTACGATCACGAGATACCCGAGGAAAACACCAGAGTGCTGAGCCAGTCCTACCGGGTGCCGCGAGCAGTACATAGCAGGGCGGTCAGGATGATCCAGCGGTGCCGTGGACGCCGGCCGGTCGAGTACCAGCCTCGCGACCATGAAGGACTTGTGGTCAACTCTGAGCTGAGCCTGGGCAAGAAGTGGTCAGGAGACATGGCTGACAAGCTGGGCAAGATAGCAGCTTCTGGTAAAAGTGTAATGGTTCTGTCGAGCTGTGAGTATCACCTGCGACCTCTCGCCAGTGTATTAAGGGACCTCGGTGTCCCGTTCTGGAATCCGTTCGACCAAAACAGAAATTCATTTTCCCCCTTGCACCCCAAGCAGGGTTGTGGTTTACTTGAGCGTATTAAAGCGTTTACGCGCTCACAGGATGAGTTCTATGGCGAAGATGCCCGAATATGGACCGGAAGCGAGATGGCTCAATGGAGCGAGCCTCTGCGGGCCGAGGGATGGCTTAAGCGCGGTGCCAAGCAGGAGATCGACAGTCTGTCGATCAGGTATCGCGACGAGGTCCTGCCGCTGGAAGTTATCGAGGAACTGCTGCTGCCGGAATTCGGCATCGAGCAGCTAGCCGAGTGTGGAGTCGAATGGTACTGCGGAAAAGTGGTGGCGGCCAAGTATCAACTGGCTCGCTACTGCCTGGCGATCTATAGGCGGTGTGGTGCCGCTGGATTGATGAACGACCCGAGGGTGATCCTGGGCACGATCCACAGTGTGAAGGGTGGTGAGGCTGATGTGGTGTTTCTTTCACCCGACTTGAGCATGGCTGGTGTGGAGGCGCTTGATCAGAACCCTGACTCGGTCTACCGGCTCATGTATGTCGGGATGACACGAGCCCGCGAGGAACTGCACTTAATGCAGCCGTCGCGGGGCAATATGTCGGTGGAGTGGTAGCGATGACACAAGCCATCATCTTTCTGATGTCGCTCGCCGTACTGGTGGCCGCCTTGGCGGCGATCTGGTATCAGGCGATTCGTGACGGCGGCAATAACGCCTTCGCGGGCGTCAACGCAATAGCGGGTACGGTCTATCTGGCCGGCACCTGACTGATCTGCTTTCTCGCCTCGTTCTATCTGGTCGAGGCTCACGGCCGCGCTGGCCTATTCCCCGCCTTCGCAGCAGCGAACCTGCTGTGCTGGGTGGTTCCATTCCTTGCACTTACCCGGAGGTAAAGATGCCATACCGAGTCACATTCAACGACGAAACCCGAAACTACGAGCTGCATAACGGTGGCGGTGTGATCGCCCGTCGCCCCGAGAACAATTGCCCAGAGGGCGAAGCTATCTTTCGCGAGATGCCGCATATTTTAGCAGGGCCGGCACGACCAGCTGACATCGGCGATGTGCTGGACTGCAGCTCTTTCTCCGAACCTCTGACCACAGAGTCTAGTGCCGGCACAGCCGTCGATGCCGCCAATGCGGCAGTGGAAGAACTGCCGCCTGCATCAACCTATCGGTATACTTTTCGCGACTTCCCCGACTACGCCGGTCGCTACCTGTCTGGCAACATCTTTGCAGACTGGCACCCAACGCGAAGTCGTCCGTCCCGCCGGGTCGACCGTATCGACCAGATGGACAACACGCTCAACCGCCTGATCGCCGAAGCAGGCGAGCCGCCAGACCGGATGCTACGGGTACATGCCCACATGCCGGTCGAGGACCTGCGGGCGATGCTGGAGATCGTGCGCGACTGTCGGACGCTTCAAGCCAAGGTCGATACCCAGGCTGCGCGAATCAGGGAGCTGGAGCAACAGACGACTATCACGACCAGTACCATCGACTTGTGTTCCGCTACGGTGAGCCGAGACAACCACCGAGAGCGGTCGCTGGGAGACGATGAGCTGACGAGAATGCACAGCACTGTTATTGGCGGTTGGTACAGCACGGTAACGATGGGTCGCTCGCTCGCTGACCGGCTGTTCCGCCAGGCCCGCCATGAGGCACCAGAAAACCATCACGCCCCATTCATGGCTCGCCTGACAGAAGGTGGCGGCCGGATCGTATCGGCGGCCGACTGTGCGGCAGATGATGTAATGGCGGCTCGCGAGCGCGGCGATTACATTGTCGACGATCAGCACCGTGTGTACGTGCTGCTCGACTCTCGCGAGTCGTCGCGCGACACTTCCACAGTTGAAGATGAAGAACTGTTGAACTCCCTATAGGGCAACCGATGCTTGAGATACTCGTGTGGTCAAGACGCCAGGCCGAAACCGCAGAACCGATTCCCGGCGCGTACCTGATTAGCATCACGGAGCCGGGCGAGTATGCGGCGCTCGGCTGTCAGCCGAAGGATCGATACCTGCGTGTGCAGTTCAGCGACATCGACCGGCTCGATAGCCGGCAGTCAGGGCAGGTCATCACCGACCAGCAGGCTCAGGAGATCGCCAGGTTCGTCGACCGCCTGCCGCACCACGCCGAGCACCTCGTCATCCACTGCGAGCACGGCCGCAGCCGCAGCCCCTCGGTCGCGATGGCGGTGTGTGACCACCTGGGGCTGCCACGCAGCCAGATCGGCTGGTCGCACCCTGACGCCGCGCCACCGAATTATTTGGTCTACAAGATGATTAGGAAGGCATTGGTCGAGTGTGCCTAACGCCCTAACCCGAAAACTAGAGCAGCGTAAAGCCGGCATCGCCGACCCAGCGCCCTGCGCGGTCTGCGGCTGCGGCACCATCTGGGCCGAGACCCGGCAGTGCAGCGTGTGTCACGAGGGCTCTGGCGACCAGCTGGTGCTGGACGAGCGAGGCCAATACTCACCCTATAGTGCCTCGCCTTACCTGCTTAACGCGCTGAAAATTCTTGGCCTAAAAGGGGTTTTGTCGGTTGACAGGTCGCCCCTGTAGTTTTACGATACGGTCACATAAGCGTATTAACGCTTATCACAACCAGCTCACGGAGGGTACTGAGATGCTGATTCTGTCGAGGAAGAAAAACGAAAAGATCGTGATCGGCGACAACATCGAGATCACGGTTGTTGATGTTCGGTACGACCGGGTCCGGCTGGGGATCGATGCCCCGAAGGATGTCCCGGTTCACCGCGAGGAAGTCAGGGACCGGATCGCTCAAGAGAGTCGGTAATTGTCCGTCAAGCCTGAAACCAAGCTGCAGCGAGCCATCGTCCGACACCTGCGTTCGCGCGGTTACTGGGCGGAAAAGATGCACGGTGGACCTTTCCAGCGCGCCGGTCTGCCCGACGTACTGTCGATTCGCGAAGGTCGCGCAGTTTGGTTTGAGGTGAAGATACCGGGCGGCAAGGTGACGCCTTTGCAGCAGGAAACTATCGACGAGCTTCGCCGAGAGGCCGGGTGTCCTGCTTTTGTGGTTCATTCAGTGGAGGAAGTTGACGCATGTTTGTCTCTGTAGCGGATTACCCAGGCGTCGGTCGTGCCATCCGGGTCGGTAGCGGCGTCCGCGAGATCGAAGAACTGGAGCGGATTGCAAAGGGTCTGGCTGACTTCGCCACTAGCTTGGAGGAAGCGGTCACGACGCCGTTTCGCGATACCGCCGAGACGTCGGCGTTGGCTGAACTCGCGGTCGATGCCGCGACAGCGTCGGCAGCAATCACGATCCTGACGCAGAAGTTCCGCAAGGGCAGAAAGTCAAGCGCCAGCGAGCATGAGCTGGCTGATGGTGTCGGCCAGGACCTGATCGACACGGAGCTTCGCGACGAGCTGAATATCCAGGGGCCAGTCAACGCTCGGGAGATTTTGGAGCGACTGCTTGGCTAACGAGTGTGGATACGACTTGGTGGAGGTGTTTCGGCGGCTCGAACAATCGAAGCCGCCGAAACACCTGGCGAAACGAGCGCGACGGATCATCAAACGGTTGGAGGATGACGCGATCAGGGCACCAGAGATCGTGGCTGACGATCAGTGGGTAGCTCTGTTCTTTAGGCATGCTTCCGGTTTTTGCAATGTGCATATCTCGGCCGATGGTTACTGGGCTGTTGATGGTAAATGGCTAAGTATCAGCAAGCCAGTGTCAGTGTTTACTGATTTTCGCCCAATCCGCTCGGCCGTCCGCCGGTTCAGTACCCGCGTGATCAACTACGAGAGACGCCAGCTATGGAAGCGGTGGGAGGAAACCGGAGAAAAGCGACCACGCATGATGCAACATGCCGGCACTGCCACAAGAAAGTCACGCCGACCGTCCGGTGGGTGCTTACCCGAGGTGGTCCAAGGGATAGTACGCTGGTCCTCACCTGCCCCGACTGCGAGCAACCCATCAGGCGAATCCACTGGCGACACGCCGGTGCGAGTAAGTGGAGGAAACTAGCACCGGCCGAGCCGGTGCCGAATCTGCGTTTGTTTGAAGATACGGCCCAATATATCTAGGAGCAAAGCATGTCGACGGACACCCAAGACTCTATCCCGATGGTTCAGGTTGCCCGCGAGCGACTGCAGACCATCGACACCAAGATCGCCGAGGTCGACGTTCTGGTGGGTGAGCTGCTGACCACCATTGGTCGCTGGGAGGATCACCACAGCACTGTCCAGAAGGACCTCGGGTTCGCCCAGGGCGAAGTCGCCCGGCTTCGCGCCGAGCTGGAGAACCGGCCGACTCCCGACCGCAGCGAGTCCGAGTCTCTCAAGGCCAAGGTCGCGCAGCTGGAGCGAGCCATCGCTCTCAAGGATGTGCAGTTGGGCGAGGAAAAAGAGCGGGTCAAGTCGCTCATGGTCGAGCTGGCAGACTTCCGCGACACCGATGTGGAAGGTGGTGCGTAATGCGGTGCCCAACAAGGCCACGAGAAGTGTCAACCCTTAGCTTCGCCGATCTTCGCATCGCCAATGTGGCGCGGTGCGAGTCAGCCTGGCACCCAGTCGCTGAGTGGCGACCGACCGACTGGGCGTGCGCCCTTGCTGGCGAAGCCGGCGAGTTGTGCAACTGGATCAAAAAAGAGTTGCGGGACGGCGTCAGCCGTAAGGACGAGATCGCCAAAGAGTTGGCTGATGTCGTGACCTACGCTGACCTGCTTGCGGCTCGCTACGGCATCGACCTTGGTGCTGCGGTTCGCGACAAGTTCAACGAGGTGTCACAGCGTGTGCTGTCACCGATCAGGCTGGAAGGATAGCCATGACACGCCAACCTATCTCCCAAGAACATTTCTGTGATCAAGTCGGCAACCCTGCCGGCGGCATCACTACCGGCACTGGCTTCCGCATCACCTGGCAGAACGGCCCGATGCGGGGGCCGACCGGCCTGCCGCTGCGACAGAACGGTGCTTTCGTGGAGGACATCATCCAGGCGGCGATTGGCCGGTTGAAATACTTCCAGGTCGGCAAGTACCAGTGCGAGGAAAACTCGCGGGCGATCATCATGCTCGAAGAAGCGCTGCACTGGATCGAGCTGCGACAGCAGGATCGCCAGTCTCGCGGAGTCGAGGGTCAGCACAAGGTGTAGCGATGGTCAACCGAAACAAGACGCCGGAATCAGATCGACAGAAGATTGTCAGCTACCTGCGACACCTGGCTGTTGTTCGGTTCAAGCTGTTTCGAGAAACCAAGAACCCGCACTACAACTCTGCCGCTACTGCGCTGGAGTTCGCGGCTGACTCCATCGAGGACGAGGTAGATGTTACATCATCCTGGTAGGTGCGCGTACTGCGGCGGCACTGGCAGGGGGTCCAACGCCCGCTGCTGGGCCTGTAGGGGAACCGGCCAGGTCTGCAACCTCTGCAGGCTGAATGAAGAAAAGTGCGAGTGCTCGCCTGAGCGATACTGTGAAGGCTGCGGGAAGGTGAAGGCGATATGCAACTGCTTAATGTAGTGATCCTGGGGCTGGCCGTCTTGGTAGCTCCCAGGATCGTCGCCAAGCCACCAGTCGAACAGCAGGAAGTTGAGCTGTGCCGACAGCTGGCACCGATCCTCGGCAAGCAGCGCGGCGGAAAGTTTGTAACCGAGGTTCGCCTATGGGACGACACCCGCGTCGACCTACTGAGCGATAAGTATGCGGTGGAGGTGGATTATGCACACAAGTGGGCTGAGTGTATCGGACAGGCCCTCTACTACGGTCACGTTTCAGACCGGCAGCCCGTATGCCTTTTACTCGTGGCTGCGACGGGTGAATCGAGTTACGTCTACAGATGTCAGACAGTCTGCGAGGCCCACGACATCCAGCTGTGGGTAGTTCAGATCGACGCTAACGGGGAGTTGAGGAAGTAATGGAACGCCTGAATCAGAAGTTTAAGTTTGGCGACCGGACCAGGCTGTACGACATCTACCTCCCTGACAACTGGGACAAAAAGTCAGCCGTCATCTACCTGCACGGTGGTGGTGGCAACCCGACAATTCATCGTCGTCAGTCTCGCATTGTAGATGCCGCCAACAAGTATGGCTTCGCTGCTGTCGGCCTGCACGGCACAGGGTCGCTGCCTGGCGTCCTAACCTGGAATGCCGGCACTTGCTGTGGGTACGCACACGACAATCAGGTCGACGACGTTGGCTTCATTAACGCATTCATCGGATTCCTGATTCGCCAGGGCTACGTCGTCGAAGGCCGCATCTTCCTGATGGGGTTCAGCAACGGTGCCGCGATGTGCTATCGAGCCCTGCAGGCACCGAACCACAAGATCGCGGCGATCTGTGCGATCAGCGGCACCGCGCAGGTGCCGCTGGCGTACTGGACGAGGCCGGTGCCGGTCCTGCATGTGCATGGGTTGCTTGACGCGCATGCACCTGCGGCTGGCGGGATCGGCGATGACGCGGTGTCGAAGGTGGTCCACCAGCCGGTCTTGAGCGTCATGACTCAAGTAGCCGGCCTGAATGGCGGCCTAACTCACGGTGATGAGCAGCTGGAAGCTGCCGTCGAGTCGGGACCTGGACGAGTGGAACTCTGGTACGACCTGCCGCGATACGCCAGGGTGTCGACGACACTCCTGACAACCGGAGGGCATACCTATCCAGGTGGTGTCGATGTCCGCGACGGCAAGGATGGGCCAGTGGCCGACTACGACGTCAACGCGGTCGCCTGGAAGTTTTTTAGCGAGGTCACTTCGTAATGCTTAAAACTAAGATCACTCCCCGCAAGCGTCTCCAGCGAGCCGAGCGTCGAGCCAACCGGCAGTTGGCCCGCCAGGTCATGGCGCAGCACAGTGAGCTGCTGCTCAACGAAAAGACCTTGCGGCTCGGCATGGTGAGGGCCGAGCAGCGACTGCGGGAACTCAAGATCAGCATGCGGAAGCTGAAACCGAAGTTCGACCCGGTTCCGGCCAGCAAGGTGCTGCCGGATCGACGACCGATCATGGAGCGGATTTTTGGCATCGACGACACGAAGCCGCGACCGAGCTACGGGTTCCTGCGAGCCATGCGGCTCGCGAGTCGTCGCGCGGTCTAATTTCTACGCAGTGTGTGTAAGTCAGGAAGCGCATATATGCCGCAGCCTATTAAATACCACGGAGGTAAACATTACCTCGCCAAGCGGATCAACGAGCTGATGCCCGAGCATGTGCATTACTGCGAGCCGTACTGCGGCGGCTGCTCGGTGCTGCTGGAGCATGACCCGGAGAACCACAGTGAGGTGATCAACGACGTCGATAGCGACCTCGTGAACTTCTGGGAGTGCCTGCGAAACAGCGTCCAGTTCCTGCAACTGCATGCCGAATTGCTCGACACTCCGTTCAGCCAGCAGCGTTTCGATGAATCATACGAACGGTTAAGCAACCGGGTTCCGCACCACCTTGATACCCGGTGTCCGCTGGACCTGCAGCGAGCCATCGATTTCTTCGTGGTGGCTCGCATGAGCAGGGCAGGGCAGGGCAAGTGCTTCGCGACACTGAGCCGCACCCGAACGCGACGCGGCATGAACGAGCAGGCCAGCAGCTGGATCACTTCTGTGGATGGCATGCCAGAGGTTCATTCGCGGTTACGCCAGGTCGTCATTACCTGCATGGACGCTATCGAGTTTATTAAGCAGCAGGATGGACCCAACACGCTGTTCTACTGCGACCCGCCGTACCTGCACGCCACCCGGACGGCGCGGCAGGTTTACCGCCACGAGATGAGTGAGGATCAGCATGCCGTTCTATTAGCGACCCTCTCGGGAATCCAAGGTAAATACATGCTGAGCGGATACCGCAGCGACCTCTACGACGCCTGGTCGAGTCGAGTCGGTAATGGCCGCCACGATTTTTCTCTGCCGAATAACGCCGCGAGTGGTAAGTCCAAGCGGCGTATGACTGAATGCGTCTGGGTAAATTTTTAATTTTGTTCCGCACATAAGCGTATTAACGCTTATAATGCGGCTACTGGCCCGCTGGTACTCGCCTCTGGTGGTGCAATCCTGACGCCACCAGGGGCTACCAGCACACTAAAACGGAGGTTCTCGATGGCTCAGTGTGACGTCAATTACCCGACCGAGTTTCCCCTCGGCTGCTTCCAGAACGCAGTCACGATCATCACGAGCGGCCAAGTGGTCGAGCGTGAGCAAGAGCTGGAGGTCGCGGCCTACAACATCGTCGGCTACGGACTGCGAACCCTTCGCGGTATCCCGCAGCCACCGATTGGCTCACCGGCAGCCAACCTGTCGTTCGAGCAGAAGGAAGCGGCCAGCCAGCTGCTGGTTGCTCTCCAGAGTCGACCGCGACGAACGGTCGACACCCAGGCTCTCATCGAGCTGTTCCTGCCACTGGTCATCAGCGTGATCAAGCAACTGCTGGGGCTCAAGTAAGTGAATCACTCGATTCGCGGAATCTGTCTGGCGGCCTTCTCTGCCGTGCTGCTGGTCTACTCCGGGGCCAGCAGCACGGCCGCCGCCTACGAGACGGCTCCTGGCCCTTCTGGCTTCGAGACGCAATACCGACCAGCGCCGCGCATCCCTCCGGTCGCTGTAATCGAGGGGCGCGCGCAGGTCGAACTCGGCAATCCAGTGACGCTCGACGCCACAAAGAGTGTCGGCGACGCATTCGTGTGGGTGCTCGACCATGACATCGACTTCGTTGAGTTCGACGGTGGCCGCAAGGCGTACTTCATCACCAGCACTCCAGGCCGCTACACCTTCACACTTGTGGCGCTCACGGCACCCGATAAGGCTGGCGGGTCGGCGCAGGTTGCCAAGAGTAGCTTCACCGTCACTTACGGGTCGCCTGGTCCGACTCCCCCAGGACCTGGACCAAACCCAGGCCCGAATCCTCCCACTCCTGACCCTGGAAAATACGGACTGGCTGCTTTCGTCAGCCAAGCCGCCGCCAGCGTCCAGTCAGCCACTCGCCGTCAAACAGCCGCCGCGCTCGCAGCGAACTTTGACGGGGTTGCTTCGAGTATTGCGGCTGGCGCGATAACGGACCCAGCCGAGATCGTAAAACAGACCTACAACCTCAACGTGCCGGTCCTGACGGACCCAGCGTGGAAGCCGTGGACCGCTGCCTTGAGGGACAAGCTGAACAGCTTGAGCGATTCCAGCCAGATGGTTACGGCTGCCGACTACGCGACCGCGTGGCGCGAGATTGCGGCAGGTTTACGTTTAGTCACCCGAAGGTAATTCCCCATGTCGAAGTCAGTCGTCAGTGCGTTGCGTGAGTTGGCTGAGAGCAATGTTCTTGATCCGGCCGATGCTGCTGAGGTCGCCGAGCTGGCCCACCAGTTGGAAGCGTCGGGTCCCCCGAGTGTCAGCGATGGCCCGGTTGGCAGCGACCTGTCGGTGTTCATCAAGAACATCAGCGTCCTCGGCTTCGCCAAGGCGTTCGTCCAGTTCGTCAAAGATGTGTTCAACATCAAGGACTAAGCCATTTGGGGTTCACGGCGACCATCGCTGCTTAATAACCAGCGCCGCCGGGGACCCCGCCATACACGAGAGGACCAGTTAGATGTCGAGTCCCAAACCTGTCGGTGCCGTAGTGCCCGACGCCGTGAAGGTCGCCTTCGAGCAGATCGCCGTCCATGACGACGAGGTCGATGCGGCCACTGCTGCTGCAGACGAGGCCGCCAAGGTGGCTGCCGCGAAGGAAGCCGCCAAGATTGAGGCCCGCCAGCTCCTGGCAGCTGCCGTACGCAGCTTCGCCGAGGAAGTCAAGGCGCAAGCGTCCAACAGCGCACTCGGTGAATCCGAGTACCTGCAGATCATCCACTCGGTGTTTCATCCCGAGGGGTAGTCAACAGAGCAGGGTGGAGCAGTCCGGTAGCTCGCGAGGCTCATAACCTTGAGGTCGCAGGTTCAAATCCTGTCCCTGCCATTTGATGCAAGAACTACGCCCCATCGCCGAAGCCATCATCCTGTCGCTCGCCGGCTGGTGGTGCGCTGACGCGATTGGAGGTCTGTACCACCTGGCGACAGACCGTGGCTACAACCTGCCGTTCCAGGTGCGGTCGTTTCGCCGTCACCACGAACAACCGTGGACGATGACGTTCGACCTGGAGCCGCTGGTGGGTGCCATCCCGTTGATGGTACTGGCCTGGTGGCTCCAGTCAGTGTTCCTGTCTGCGATGGCGCTCGGCATCGGCTTTACGCAGATTCCCCACTACTACGTCCATCACCCAGAGAAAACACCTTGGTGGATCACCTGGCTGCAGTGGACCGGGCTGGTCCTACAGCCGGTCAAGCATCGGGACCATCACACGCCGCCTTACGAACACAACTTCTGCATCCTGGCTGGATGGTCTGACTGGTGGATTAACTCACTGGCGCGGGTAACGCGATGAGCAACTGCCTGATCTGGCTTCGATGGTACTGGGAGCAGTGCCTGTACGTTTTCCAGCGCATGTTCTGCGGGAAGAAACCAGACAACGTGCTGGCCGGCTCGCTTGAAATCTTCATCTTCGTTCCGGTTCTGTTGTCGTGGCTTGCGGTTGCTGCCGTAGGTGTCGGCGTAGGGTTCGTTCTGTACTGGCTACTCACCTTCACGGACAACTAGATGCCATTCAACCCGAATCAACTCTGTGGCTGGGGCGGTCGCAAGCTAGCGGTCGAGGCCAACGCCTATCTGGGTATGAAGCCGCTGGCCTATTACGGTCTGCCGCGCGACGCCAAGACGACGCACCTGTGGGACTTCGCTAAGAAAGTCACTGGCGGACACCTGCCGAACTACCGGCAGGAGATCGGCGACTGCGTTTCTTTCGGGATGAAGAACGTCATCCAGTACCTGCAGTGCGTGCAGATCGCGCAGGGTCAACGATTCGAGTATCACCATGTGTTTCCTCCCTATATTTACGGGGTTAGTCGACATAACATCGGCGGAGACCGACTCGGAAACTCGGATGGATCGCTCGGCTCATGGGCGGCCGAGGGTGTCCGCAAGTACGGCATTCTGTTCGCCGACGACAAAGACGTCCCGCCCTATAGCGGATCGGTCGCCACTAAATGGGGCAGCCGCAGCGGCCCGCCTGACTTCACCTACCAGCTCGCCAAAGACAATCTCGTCAAGTCCACCGCGAAGGTGACGACGTTCGACGAGGCGGCGGCTGCGATCAGCAACGGCTACCCGGTCACCGTCGCGAGCGACGTCGGCTTCGCCGGCAACAACATGCAGGGCCAGGTCCAGAACGGCAAGCTCTGGGAGCGAGCCAGCGGCAGCTGGGGCCACCAGATGTGCTTTATCGGGGTCGACATGAACGACCGCTCGATGTTCTGCCTTAACAGCTGGGGCAGCGACCTGTGGAGCAACCAGCCGGATGGAGCGCCTCCCGGCGGGTTCTGGATCAGTGAGCGTGACGCCAACCGCATCCTCGGTCAAGACGACAGCTGGGCCTGCAGCCAGTTCGACGGATTTCCGGCACAGAAGCTAGAGCATTGGATTGGTCCCCATGATTAACCAAATCGAGCGATGGCTCCCGGTCCCGCATCCGTTTGATGGATGCAGGTACGAAGTCAGCGACCACGGACGGGTGCGTCGTTCGGATACCGGCGACAAGTGGCGACACGCCGGTGGACCTATTCACATCCCCAGAACCAGGAAAGAACCATGCTTCGCGTAATCCTGTGTACAGCCATCTGCTTAACGTCTTTCAGCGCACTGGCACTCGACCACACCATCGGAGGCCGGCAGGTCTGCAGCAACCCCAGCTGCACCTGCGTGTCATGCGACTGCGAGCGGTGCGAGTGCGGGGTGGCACGCGAAACGCCGAGGCCGAAGGCGATCCAGGTAGTCGGCAAGCCGAAGCCAGCCAATCTCGAAGGGCAGAGGTTTCTGATTGTCGTCGATCAGTCCGCAGTCAACGAAAACTATTGCCGGGCGCTCGCGAAGGACAACGGCTACCGACTGTGGATTCGGGAATCAGTTCCTGGCCTGCCGCCAGGCATCCACGAGGCGGAAATCTATCAGGGCCAGATGGTCTTTAGTGAACCAAAGCTACTGGCCCGCCCGGTAGCGAAGCGACAAGCGGCGGTGCAGCCGGTCTCACGCAGCGCGACCTACGATTTGGTCGGCTCGCCGGCTGCACCGCAAGGCTATACCTGCGGACCCAACGGCTGCTTCCCAAACGCCGCGCCGGCGTATCAGTACAGCGTCTACCAAGGCGACGGCTTCGCCGGCAGCGCCTGCGAGGGCGGCAACTGCGGAGCTGCGGCTGGCGGGTATAGCAGCTGGGGTGGAGGTACTGGAATGTTCGGCGGTTTTTTCGGCGGTGGCTCCAGCTCCTGCAGCAGCTGCGGTTCGTAACATCGGGGCTCTATGTTTGACACCCTCTTGGCAGAGATCGTGCCGGCCGATATGCCGGCGTACCGCAGACTGTTCGCCCCACGCGCTCTAGCGTGCCTGCTGGCGATGCGGCCGACTATCCCGTCGCGCCGCCTGCGGCACCGTCGCTTGTGGGCCGAGGCCGCCACGGATCGGTACAAGCAGCTGTACCCGTTCATGTTCTCGATGTTCAGCCCGATCATCATCGCGGTGATTCTGGAGCTGGCCCTCTTGCTATTGAAGTGGTGGCGTACTGGAGACAAAGAGCAGAACAAGGTCACGCTGGAGCGTGCCTATCTTGATTGGCAGGTTCAGAAATACGGGAGATAAAGATGCGTTCCCCTTCGATCTATTTGGCAGGTCCAATCTCCGGGTGTACCTACGATGGTTGCACCACTTGGCGTAACGAGTTCCGCAAGCTGATGCCACCTGAGGTTGAGTGCTTGTCGCCGATGCGCGACAAGGAATACCTTAGCGCAGAACAGCTTATTGATCACGACTACCCGGATACGGTCATGTCGTGCCAGCGCGGAATTATGACGCGCGATTACTTCGACTGCACGCATGCGACTGGCATCGTCGTTGACCTTCGCGGCGCTACTCGGGTCAGCATTGGCACCGTAATGGAGATTGCCTGGGGGTTTGCGCACCGCACTCCGGTGATTGCCATCATGGAACCAGAGGGCAATCTACACGACCACCCCATGATTCGCGAGGCGATTGGCTTCCGCGTCACGACTCCAGAGGCGGCTGCGAAGGTGGCTCTGTCTCTGCTCAATATCCCATCCCCCAGAGTGGAGTACATCAATGCCGAGAAAGAGCGCCAAGCCGAAGCGATCCTTAACGGTCGCGGCGGCTACTAAGGAACCGCACGTTAAGGCATCGGCCGAGAAGATGACGTTCTCGACCGGCGCGCACCGCAGCAGCAACACCGGCAAGGGTCGGTACGATCTGCTGATGACCTGTGGTCATGCCCTCAAGGGCCTGGCGTTGGTCTTTGAGGAAGGTGCCGGCGTCCACGGTGATCGGAACTGGGAGAAGGGTATGGACACCGGGTCGCTGCTATCTAGCGCAACCCGGCACTGCATCCAGTACAGCTCAGGCGAGCGCGACGAGCGGCACCTATTCCAAGCACTGTGGAACTTGTTCTGCTGGGCTGAGATCGAAGGCCGCATCAAGGAAGGCAGACTGCCAGCAAGCCTGCAGACGATTCCTCAGCCGCCTTTTGTTTTATCCGACACATAAGCGTATTTACGCTTATAATGGCACCATGAACGAGAAAGCACCCCACCGAATCGACTGGCTCGCAGTTGCCTGCTGGATTTGGTGGGGTGCTTCGATTTTGGTCTGGTTCTTCGGCCCCGAGGGCGAGTGAATGCTAGGCACCACCCCGCCAGATGTTGTCGTCAGCGATCAGCACTTCCCCTTCGAGAACAAGCGCTGTATCCAACTGTCGCGACAGTTCGCTCGCGACGTTCAGCCAGGCCGCCTGCACCTGTTAGGTGACATCCTCGACAACTATTCGATCAGCCGCTTCTCGCGCGACCCGACGCGGAAGATCAGGCTGCAGGGCGAGATCGATGCCGCCTGCCGGTATCTGGAGGACTGCCGGGACGATGTGCCGAACGCGGACATCATCTACAGCGAAGGCAACCACGAGAACCGGCTGACCCGCTACCTGCACAGTGAAGCAAAGGAACTGGCTGACCTGCGGGCGCTGCAGTTCGAGAAGCTGATGGGCTTCGACAAGCTGAATATCCGGTACTACCCGGCCTGCAAGCCGTACAAGATCGGCCACCTGCTGTTCACCCACGGCGAGATCGTCCGCAAGCATAGCGGCATGTCGGCGTGTGCCCACATGGAGAAGTACGGTTGCAGCGTCATCCACGGTCATACGCACCGCATGGGCAGCCACTACAGGACCACCCGGTCGGACACTCACGGCGGCTGGGAGAACGGCTGTCTCTGTGCAGAGCCAGGCTACATGAACTCGCCCAACTGGCAGCGCGGGTTCAGTGTCATCAACTGGGACGGCCCCAAGTTCCATGTGGAGCAGGTGCCGATCATCAGAAACAAATACGTCTACCGAGGGCGCGAGCATGGCATTGCCTCCCCTGACCAGACGAACGGCCGCTACCTTACGCGCAAAACTGCCACCCGCCTTCCCAGTCGAGATCAGAAGGATGACAGTGCCGGGCGGAAAGGCAAGCGACTGCGACCTAATGGGCAAAGGCGCAAACCGCCGCTTCGTCATTCGGCTGGAGCGGTCAAAAAGCGATGAGGTCATGTCTGAATGCTTAGCACACGAATGGGCTCATGCCCTTGATTGGTCCCACCTTCACGACCGCCAGCGCGAGACCGGGCAGGATGTCGAGTGGCATGATGAAAGCTGGGGGTACTGGTACGCAAAGGTATACCGAGCATGCACCTGATGCCCAACAAAGCTATCGAAATCATCGGTGTTGTGATCAGAGCGTTCAAGCGGGGCTACGTCGTCAAGAGCGCACGGTTCTGCTTCAACCGCTGCATCGAGAGCGGCTATCAGGTCATCATCCTGAACCGCGACGGCACCGAGAGCGTGTTCTCCACGACTCCGCATGAGGGTTCTGCCAAGCAGGACCGCGACCTTGTGCTGGAGCTAATCTCGTGAGGTGCGCTGAGTGCTGGGCGGAATTCCCCGTCCTGTGGCCCTATCACCCCGTCTACGGCACACCATTATCCCTCGGCCAGGGATTGTGCAGCGAATGCACAACCAACTTCGTCAGGTATTACGAGGCCGAGCAGCTTGTCCGTCAAGAAAAAGAAACCGCGCCGTCTGGCGCGAGACGCCTTTTTTCTCATTCGTAGGCTACTGGCAGCGGGCGGGAGCGTCAGCGCCATCAGCCAGCAGGTCAGGGTCAGCGAGCAATCTGTTCGCCTGATCCGTGATGGCTATGTGCCGCCATCCGCGCGCGAACAAACCAAACCAGTCAGGTGCCCAGGCTGCGGCGGCCTCGTGGTCGCCCTGCCATGTCTACTGTGCCGAGTGAGAGCTGATGCCGGTAGTTAATGAACAACAGCAACTGACCACAGGCATTCCCTGGCTCGACAGCGTCCTCAAGTGGGCGAGCCTGACGGGCGTATCAACAGTGATTCTGTTCATCATGCTCCCAAGACACTTGGACATGATGGAGTCCGTGAAGTCCAGCATCGAGGCGCATACGGTGGCGGCGGCTGCCCAAACCGAGGTCTTGAGGCATATCGCAGAAGAACAGCGCGGCGTCGCTCAGACGCTCGCCACTATTGACCGACGACTGGAAGAACAAGGCGCTCGAATCGATCGCCTGGGAGCCAAATAAATGATTCGTGCAGGTAAGTCGGGGTGCTCGGCGGTCGGAACTTCGGCGGCGCTGTTGATGAGCAGCAAGGCCAATATGCCGATTCGCGGCGTCAAGGTGAAGGCACCGCGCAGCAATACCGCCCCGGTTTATATCAGCTTCAACCCGCTGATTACCGCCGACACCACGGACGCCACCGCTGGCTGGATCATTGAGCCTGGTCAGGAGGACTTCATCGAGACCGATCAGCCCGAGACCCTCTACACACGGTCAAGTGCCGCCAGTCAGTTCCTCTACACCTGGATTCAATAGTGCGTCGCTGCTGGTATCCGAGCAATCGAATCCTGCTGCCGTCTGACGTCACCAACCCGCTCAAAGTCGGCCTGACCTTCAATTGGTCGGGCGGGAGCCTGGTTGAGCGCGTCACCGGGCTGTCTGGCAGTGTAGTTGGGAGCCCCAGCTTCTCAAACGATGGCCTATACGGGAAGTGCTGCACCTGTGTCGGCAATACTGACGCGGTGACATTCTCCCAGGGCTCATTCCCTGGCGGCTCTGTACCCACCAGCTACCCCGTCGTGACCCTCGGGATGGTTTGGCGACTGGCCGACAACACCAGTAACCCGCAGATGTCCACCAAGGGCGGCACGCTCTCGCGAGAGTGGCGCTGGCAGTACATCAGCGGATCGGGCATGAGCCTGGCGTTCGGCAAGGGCGACAACAATAGCTGCACGGCCGTTGGCGACTACACGAACGCTGGGTCCACCGGCCAGGTCGCCAACGACACCTGGGCGATCCACTTCGTGTGGTTTGATGCCAACGCCAGTGCCAACGGCACCACCTACATCCAAGGCGCTCTACAGAGCCAGCCGACGCTCAACACCTGGAACGGAAATCCCTACACCAATGCGGTAGCCAACTCAGCGGGCACTCGCGGTGCCCCCAATACTGGCAACCTGGCGTTCGGGCAAGCCTACGGAACCCTGAATGCCAAGGGCAGCCGCTGCAACGGGCTCTGGGTGTGGAACCGACAACTCACTGCGGCTGAACGTCAAGCGATCTGGACCGCCATCCTGGCGGGCTCCGATCCACTCGCGTAACGGAACAATATGTCGATCCCGATTACCATTATCCCCGAACCGTGGACTGAGCTGAGCCGCAATGGCCTGATCGTCACCGCTGCGCCTAACAAGGTGTTCGATTTCAGCCACGCTCCGTTCGCTGACCAATTCACCGTCGACGGCCAGCCTATTCTCGCGCGCCCCATCACGCTGCAGGTGCAGGGCAATGGCGTCGGCGACACACTCCAGACCATCACAGCTGTCCCCACATTCACGAGCGCAAGCACCGGCGAGATCGTCTACAGCTGGACCTGGACGGGTATTAACAACCTGGCGGCTAGCGGCACCATTACTGTCCAGTACGACGGTGTGGTGCGGTATGACTTCAAGCTCAAGCGCACGGCCAGTAAGAAATTCAAGAAAGCAATCCTGACGATCCCCTACGTGCCAGAGATCGGGCAGTATCTGCTTAAGTGGCCGAGGTCTGTCGGCAGCGACTTCAACTTGCAGGACTTCGGTGCGGCCGGTTCCAGCACCTGGAACTATACCTGGCAGGATAGCAACTCGTGGCCCAAGCAGCTGCTGCTGCACAATACCAGGTTCGGTATCGAGTGGCTGACCGCCAGCGACGCCAACCTGGGGATGACCGGATATGTGGGCTCGACCGCCACCATCGTGGCCGACGAGTCCGCATCGACGTTGACGATCAATATGATCAACAACGATTTCCCTGGTGCCGGCATGACTGACCTCAACTACACGATGTGGCTGACGCCGCTGCCGCTTAAGAATTCCGACCCTACCCACAATCTGCCGCGAGTCGGCGACTGCGGCACGACGCCCACCAACACCCAGTTTCGCCCGCTCGCCGAAGAATGCCCAGACGCATTCTTCTCTATCGTGGGGAGCCTGTTGAAGCGCAGCGGAACCTGGGGCAGTCCGAACACCGACTTCGACACCAAGCGAACTGCGCGATTGGCTCGCGGCCTTGATGCTCAAGGGTACGTATCGATTAACTGCTGGTCTCCGACAGACCCGGAATACGACCCTGCCTGGTATGTCCGTGACGCCTACGTGAACCACTATCGCGACAACTGCGACGCCGGCAACCCGCTGCACAACTACAACATCATCAACTGCGGCGCTTCCGGGTTCTACGACATCGTGACAAACCGCGTTCAGCAGGCACTTGAGTATTGCGAGGGTATCTACTACGACGTCGCCGAGCCCATTTACCTTGCCGCCGCCACTGATGATGCCGGGGTTTCCAGGCATCGATACGTGATTGCCGAGAATAGGGAAATCTACCGAGAGCTGCAGGTTGTTATCCAATACCTAGGCAGACACTCCCTGATGCACGCCGACAGCAACACCCTGGCGGCCGTGCATGGTTGCGCTGACTTCCAGGTGGGTGGCGAGCAATACCGAAACCTGATCATCAACACGGTCGACACCAACGAGCGTCGACGCTGGCCCCACAACAGCATGCCACCCGCCACCTGGCGCGGCGAGCAGGCTACCGGCCGACTGTTCGGCATGTCGATGGTGGTGATCCCGCAGGTGTACCTGACGGACTACAACGCCACCAATGAGCGGATCGCCACCGAGTGCTACCTGTCGGCCTGCGCGTCGCATAACGCTGGGTTCTGGCAATCATTCAGCCTGAACTCAGTCGTCAGCCCGTACTTCGACGCCCTACAGGACTCTGGCCTCGATGACCCGGCGTCGTTTATCGGTTACTGGGACACCCCCAACCTGCTGGTTACGAACGCCGAGGACTCCGAGACCGAGAGCCAGCTTAGCCACTTCGTGCAGGGCAACAAGCTGACGGTGCTGTGCTGCAACCTGCAGGACACAGACCGAATGGTGCCCGTCAGCCTGCGGGCGCGAGCCACCGGCCATACGATCCTGTTTAGTACGGATGGCCGAAGCGCCGCCGAGTCCCGCACGACCGCCTACACGGCAACCGTGACGGGCGACACGAGCGACTTCGAGGTGGGTGTTTCACGGCATGGCCTGACGGTCGTGCAATTCGACATTGACCTCGCGGGGACCTACACGGTCGGCAACGGTGCGATCCATGTGCCAGGTGCTCGTGACGGCGGTTTCTCGGTGCCGGCCAGGGGGCTGGCTCCGTTTCGTCCAGGTGCAATCGAAGGCAGAATTAAGGGCTACTAAGCATGCCGGTCATCACTCGCGGTGAGTTTCTGGAGTCCAGCGGAGCGGTTCTGATCGCTCGCGTCTGGGACGAAGATGGCGTCGATGTGACGCAGGCCGACATCTCGGCCATTGCCGGCTACGCCTACAAGCTGGTCAACGGTATCTGGACGGTGATCAGCGGCTACAACGGCGTCTCGATTGACCCCGAGGACGTCGTGTTCAACACCCTGCAGCCCGCCCCAGCCTGGGACCCAGGCGGTAGCGGCTACAACCTGCGGATTGTGGTGCCGTACACCATCTTCGATACCGCTGGAACTCAGTACCGATTCAACCATAAGCTGACGCCGGTAAGCGGCCAGCAAGTCTACGTGCAGCACCAGGGAAACTGTCTGGGGCTCACGACCTAGTTTTCCTGACGAAAAAGCTGACAAACGCCCAGGGAATAATCGCCCTGGGCGTTTCTATGCGCTGGCCTGGAAAAAGTTCGGACCAAAATTTTCAGCACCCAATCTGGATTACGTTAGGCGTACACGCGCAGGGAACAAATTGTGACTCCCCCTCCCTATAGAGGGGGTAGCGATGGTTCGGTCCACTTACCATAGCGCCGACCGTTTTCTCGCATGCGTCGCCGCTTATGCGTATCGACGCGCCGATCTGCGCAAAGCGCAGGCCGGCTGTCATCAGATAAATTCTCTAACCTGCCAAAATGGCCGCGCACCGATACGCTTATATGTGCGTATGTCCACCATGCCTTAGAATCGCCTAGGATTGCGCCTGACGAGCGCTGGCGCTTGTCGACCTGATATATCACCCAATAGGCCAGCGCGTCGCACAATCGGCGCTGAGAGGTGGACAGCTGCGCTTTTGAGACTCGACCGGACAGTCAGCCCGGTTTCAGCGCATGAGAAAGCCTGACGCGCTCAATTGAGCGCGTCAGGCTTGAAGCTAGTCAATCGGTGCCGGGTATACCGGCCGGCATTCAGTCGCGGTTGATATGGTCGCGGAACGCTTCATCCAGTTCGCGCTGCGCGTCGATGTCGTTTTCTGGTTCAGTGTCGTCGCACGCAATCGGCTCACGGTCTGGGTCGCAATAGTGATACCAATCTGGTTCAATCAACTTGTCATTAACAAGCGCCTCCATATCGTTGTCGTCAAGCCAGCCATAGTCGTAAAGAATAGCCGCTTCCTGAGTGTCGATACAGTTATCAAGGTAGCGCCGGAATAAGCATTCCATGTCCGATTGCGTGGGGGGGTCATTAATCAGCATCTCAGCATCTTCAATCACCTCATCGGCCGCTGATGGCGTAGTGTCGACGATTCCAGACTGTTGCCGATACTTTGCTGGCAAGTAGATGTCGTCATGCCGGCGCGACCCATCGCCGAACCCGAATAGGTCAGTATCGCTATCGTACGCGCCGCTGTACGTTCCCCCATATTTACCTTTGTAGGTAATGAATTTCCGTTCGGGTTCACGAGCCACAAAATCAGGCAGCGCGGTAGCGCGGCCGGTAGGATCAATTCGCCATGTCGCCCCTTCGTGCAATGGCATAATCTTTGGTCGACCCACGCCGGCCAGCGCGGCCGCTAGGTGCAGCTTGTCGCTGGAGAAGTAGAGCGCGCCATTGTGTCGAGCCATCGCCAGCGACTGATTGTGCGCTTGCAGCGTTACGCTAGCGCCATCCGTCCACCATAGCCCCCAATGGCCGGAAACATCGGCCAGCGCCTGTTGATAGTCGCCACCATGTTGCGCCAGTAGGTCGAAAATATACTGGCTGTCTACCTCATACTTTCCAGGCGCGCCCACAATGCCGTTGTGCGCCCCCGTCAGTGTGCCATACGTGAAGGGGTGAGCGTTGCGCTCAATTGGCTTCCCGCGCGTACCGAAGCGCGTATGCCCTAAAACCGCCCAACAGTCGCGCCAGTGTTTCCGATGACGATAAAACTGTCGCGTTGCCAGCAGTTCGTATGGGTCGGCTGCGCGCTTCCAGGTTGTTACCTCATCGTCGCGACAAATGGCAAAACCTAGGCTGTCCTGCCCGCGTGAACGGTTCAGCGCCGCTAGGGTCAGAATTGTACGTTCGTCGATGTTTCGTCCAATTGCACCAAAAATTCCGCACATGCTATCTACTCCTGATTTTGATTGTGAGAATACGCTTTAACTGGCCTGAATACGCTTATCAGACATCGCAATGAACGAACGAGCTTCTAGGTAGCTCAATATGACTGTTGCGAAACCCGTCCAGCGTAGCGCCGAACAGCGCCGCGCGTTGTTTGTAAAAATCCACTAGGTCTCGGTCATTCAACCACGCAACCTGTCGCAATTCGGCGAACTGTTCATCCAGCGAATTGAAACGATAGTGCAACCCATCGAACCGTCCGAAGCGCTCAAATAACAGGCGCTGCGACCCCTCAAAAAGCGCACACCAGTCGACGAACAGCAAATGGGCGCGAACCCAATTGCAGACTTTGTCGGCATTGAGTGTGCCGGTGTGCAGCCGCACCTCAATTGTCTGATGCGCCCGGTACGCTTGCGCCACGTTCATCCATGCATAGCGCTGGCTATTGCGATAGAGAATGTTCTCCCAGTCGACGCCTAGCATTCTGACCGGCTCAGTCAGCGCCTCATTCAGATAGCAGTAGCGATTGTCTCGCCGGGTATTGGGCACCATAGCGCCCCAAAATACGCGCGTGGCAGCGTAACCTGACGCAATCATTACCTTTTGCTGGTCGCTGAACTGGCGCATATCCAGGTGCAGATGGAACCCGCATGCCTTGCTGACGCGCCATTGGTTGGCGCTGGCAAAGCCGCAGAGGTGCCGGATGGCCTTTAGGCCACGGTCGCCGCGCAAGATCGGCGAGTAGAATTCCTTCGCTACGCCTTGCGTGCCGTCAGGCTTAGCGCCAAATGAGGTAGCGCCGAACTCGGTTCCGCGCTGGAATAGCCTATCGGCATTCGGGCAGCGCGACACCTCTAGTTCGACCCCAAAGCATGTCTGACTGTGAAGTATGCGAAAGCGCCGGCCTAAGACGTTGCGGCGTGGGTCATAGTCGCGGCAGCTGTTGCGTCCGATGTTGCTATAGCAGCGCTCACAATAGTCGTTCTCGCTGTCCTCATCATAGTAGGTGCAATCGTCATCTAGCCAGCGCCCACAATGCGCGCATTCGGGCCAATCGTGGGGGCACTCGTCGCATACTCGGTCGCCGTTAGGGTCGGTGTGCCAATCGTATCCCTCAGCCGGATACGCGCAATCGCAATTGCTGCAACTATGGGTGTGCTCGCAATAACAGCTGTCGCACCATGTCGAATCACCAACATCGTGGCAAGTAGCGACATGGTTTCGGCAATCGCAGCGTCCGCAAGTCGTGTAGTAGTTGTCGTTACAGTCAGCGCAGATCGATACTGGCCGATGTTCGCTTGAATTGTCGTGGGCGCTGAATAATTCATCTTCTCCAATCGTCAGTTCGCAATCACATTGGTAACAGGTTACGTGCATGAGACTCGGCCCCCATTCGGCCATCTTGGCTAGGACATCTTCGACGCTGAACATTCCGGCGCTGATTGCGTCAAAAGTATTTGCCAGTTCGGCGACGATGTCTGATGTGTCAAAATCATAGATACCCATCCCGCGAAGGTCGCCAACCTCACCAGCGAGTCCGCGCCGCCAGCGCATCGATGGCTCAATGGTTGGATCATCCGGGTATGCGCGCTCGGTAGCGCGTGCGACTGGCGTATAGCCGGGATTGATTCGGTACGTTCGGTCTAGTTGGTATGGCATGGCTCAAGTTCTCCTGATTAGGTCAGCGACCAGCGCTGACGATGTCCAAACAAATGAGAAAAACGCAAGCAACAGTCGAGAGAATCGCAACAGTCAGGCAAGCGCCGATGAAAAGCGCTTCGCCAAGATGTCGACGCAACCGATAGGCGTATCGTCGCGCCTTTACGCCTAAGCGGTATGCCAATGGGCTAGCGGCGACAGCTGCAATTGCTGAACTGATGATGAGGGGTTCAGCGCCCCCGCATAGTTGGCACATGGTTAGATGTTCCCAAGTCTTGAGCGAATTGATCCGACCAGCTCCCGCGCTGCCTCTGTTATTCGCCAGCGGTTTAGCTGGTCAGATTCAGGCATGTTGCGGGAGTGGTGGGTGAGAACCGTCTCAAGTGACGCTGACGCGTTGTCGAGTGATTCGAGCAATAGATTGCGCTCTGATATGAGCGCATCTATCATTTCAGTCTGGAACGATAGCTCGCGCTCATACTGCGCCGCATCTCGCTTATGTTCTGCCATGTCTCGTTCTCCTGATTAGTAGCCTATTTGGTCAGGTCAACAGCTGACCTACCGGCCAGTAGGTTATGCGGCAATACGCTTATCGGCAATACGCTTTTCCGCGCTTATTCGGCCGCATTCTGGCCTATCGGCATGACTGCCAAAATGGCAGCCTCCCTCTGCGCACTGAGACGATATGGGAGTTACGTCGATACTTGTTGCGACAGGTATCGACGTAACTCCTTACGCAGCATATGCTTTTTGATGGGTCCTCCAGCGGGGGCCGTCGCCGCGCGGTGGGGCATCTCACAGA
>ERZ869925.78-NODE-78-length-53608-cov-9.314698_pt1 | contig 53608 bp, 88 predicted proteins | sample MGYA00579311_ERZ869925 | MGnify/ENA primary metagenome ERZ869925 (study PRJEB32216, sample SAMN09231817) | wastewater metagenome | place: USA: Maryland | collected 2016-07-30 | study: EMG produced TPA metagenomics assembly of the PRJNA472060 data set (Reclaimed water...
ACCGGGAACGATCGTCCAGATCGTCTCCTCGCCGGTCGCGTAGGTGTGCATCGTGGCGAAGCACGACGGACAGCAGATGCCTTCGCGACCGGTCTCCTTGGACCAGTCGGCTGTGGCGGTCAGCCACGATTCGCGATCGGTCACCCAGAGCGGATTCGGCGCCGCGCAGATGTGGCAGAAGTCTTCGGGGTGGAAGTCGGGCCAGCCTTCTGCTCGCTGGCGTTTGATCTCGTCGGGTGTAACGCTCACACTGCCCTCCTTGCCGGCCAGAGCCGGGCTGATACGGCCTTGGGCGGATTCCAGTCGCGCCAGGCCAGGAAACACGGGAACTCGGCAACGCCGGAATTCCCCTCTCGGTGAAACGCAAGACGCATACGGAACGGAGCCCACTTCGCAGACCGACCGTCCGGCCCCTTCGCGAGCAGTTCGCGGAACCACGCACAGGTCGGATCGAGCTTCCACAGCGCGGCCCATGGAGCTCGGTGTGCGCGCAGGCGTTCACACCAGGGCATCGGCGATGAGAACGGGCCGTTGCACCAGACGTCGGTCAGCGGCGTGTCGTTCGTGCCGTCGACGGTCCACGGGTCAGCCAGTCCGTCCTGTCCGTGCTCGAGCATGCAGGTCCGGTCGGCCTGAATGAACGAGAGCGGGTTCGTGCAGACGTCAACGCCGAAGCGGCCCAGGTCGTGGGCCAGGTCGCGTGGCGTGCACTGCGCGTCGGTGGACAGCACGGCCGGGACAAGCGCCTGAGAGAACAGCGCCAGCGTGCTCACGCGACCCTCCGCAGGCGTTCCGCGATCAGCGCGCGGCCGGCAGGGGTGATGCGGTAGTCACGGGCCCCGCGAGTCCCGCGAAACTCGGCGTGGCCACGCTTGACCGAGCGCGCGAGCAACTGGGCCCATGCGTTGCGCTCGCGGCTCTCGCGCCCCTCCTCGACCCCCATCGCCTCGAACAGTTCACGCGACGAGACCCAGTCCCAGCGAGAGAGCGATCGGAGCAGCCTCTCCTGGGTATTCGTGACCTCGACCGTTCGTGCCCTTCGAGCGCTGGAAATCGACACGATGCCGGCGCGCCTCTTTGCGAGGTACCTGCGCTGAGCTGCGGTCTGCTTCTGCCGATGTCCCTTGCATAGCGTTCCGCACGTCGCGGGTGCGTTGCAGTAGGCGCACTCGCCGCGGTTGATGCGTGCCAGTCGCTCGGCTGCCTTGCGCGCGTTGTCCTTGGCGGTCCAGGTGCGCGGGCGCGAGGCGCAGTCGACGCAGTAGTTGCCGTCATCCTCTTGCAGTCCAGCGCCGCAGGGACAGCGACCAGCCAGCTTGCTAACGTAGCGGCGCGTCCGCATGTACCGCCGGTTGTATTCGGCCTTCGCTGGGCTCATCCCAGCACCTCCACGCAAAACACCGTGCCGGCCTCGGGCTGCTTGCTCTGCCCGTAGTGGATCTCGGCGTTGCTGGCATCGTCGTTGACGAGCAGCCCTGCGCGGACCAGCGCGTCCACGATCACCTTGCAGCCGGTCGCCAGGTTGTCGCGATCGAACGCGCGCTGACGGCCCGAGTAGTGCCGCGTGATCGTGACCCGGCGCTTGCTGGTTGCCTTGGGCATGCCTTGCAGGAGCCGCATGTTGCGGAGCAGCGCCTGCCACTCGTCGCGGGTCCGCTTGTAGGCCCACCGGGACGCGCTGGCGTTGACGATGTGGGAATTGCCAGAGCGGATCTCGACTGGCACGCGGAAGGACCACGAGGCCAGGACCGAGGCGTCCGGGTCGAAGGAACAGCGAAGGCAGATCACGGCTTCACCGCGGCTCGCGCCAGGTTGCGCAGTCGCCCCTCAGCTTCGCGCAGGGCCTCGTCAGCTTCGCTCAGAGCGCGTTTGGCCTGGTCGACCCGGGAAAGGGCCGCTCTGTATGCCGCGTGCGCTGTGAGCACGGCAGTGGCGTGGTCGGTGGCGGTCACGGCTTCACCGTCCTGGCCTTGGCCGCGCTGACCACGGCTTCCAAGTATGCGCGGGCGATGGGCTCGCGGTATGTGCCCAGCGAGTCGCGCAGTGCCTTGTGCGCGGCATCGATGATCAGGGCATCGGGGGATGGGGTATTCGATCGATTCACAGAACCTCCTGTGCAACGTGGTTGCGTGCCCAGCCCGGCTGATCGCCCAGCGGCACCGCTTCGAATTCGGTCCCGCCACGAGCGGCGCGACCCAACGTGTACTTGGCGCCGTACGACTTCGTGCGGCGGTCGAAATAGCTCAGAGCGAAGAACGGCGGCTTGCCACCGCGCCGATCCTTGTGGACGACGATGTACGTCGGGGCCTGCCACCACTTCGCGGTCTCGACGTCCGATGCGTTCTCAAGCGTGACGACGTGCGTCGCGATCTTGGTGATGTTGCTCGAGCCGTGGAAGTCATCGATCGATGCGACGATCTGCTTTGCGCCGCGGTCCCGCTTGCGCATATGCGCGATGAGGATGACGGGCTTACCGACAAGCAAGGTCACGTCGCGGATGTCCTTCACGACCGCGCCTAGTGCCGCGTGGTCTCCGTCGTCCGGTGTGTCGATGTAGTGCAGGTGGTCGACTACGATCAGGTCGGTCTGCTTGTGGATCTCCAGAATCCTGGCGCGCAGGTCTTTCGCGTCGAAGTCCTGTCCCCGGTAGAACGTCCACAGGTTCCGCAGGCGCTCACCGATCTGCTGCTCGACGTCCGCGTTGTACTCGGCAACGATGCCCTCGCAGTCGCCGCCCATCCAGTCCGTGAAGTTCAGCTTGTCGCGCTGCGGATGGCCCTGCCCGCCGTACGCGGCCTGCTTGGCGTACGCAGCCTGAGACAACAGCGCGAACTTGGTGCGGCGCTCGAGCTCGCGCGGCTCGGCCTCCAGTGCGAAGTAGTGCACGTTCTTGCCGTGCATCGCGTTCGACGTGCTGATGTTCAGTGCCAGGTCTGTCTTGCCGATGCCGCTCGGGGCGCCGAGTAGCACGAGGTCATGCGGCAGCAACTTGCGGCAGCAGTCGTCGAGGAACGCGTTGTGGTACCGAATCGCCTTGGCCGCGTTCTCGGCGCGCTCTTGCTGCTCTCCAACGAGTCGGGCTGGCGCGCGGTCGAAGTAGCCGACGTGTGCCACTGGCTTGCCGAACACGAGCGATGGAGCCGGCTCCACGTCGCGCATCGCGAACTCGTCGATCTCGGCCTCGACCTCGGCAGCCTTGGACTCCGCGCCCAGTGCCTCCTCGCGCTTCCTGGCGAGCGATGAGATGCGCCGGGCCCAGCCGAGCACCATCTCGATCGGCTTGACCGCGAACACGAACGCATCGAACCAGGCGAGGTCAACCGCCGCGGACGTGTCCTCGCCCATCGCCTTGCGCTTGAACGTGACGTTGCGCTCGATCTCGGCCCGAACCGTGGCGGGCGTGACCTCGGAGCCCTTGGAGCGCAGGTTCGCGAAGGCCGTGAACGCGGAGATAGCGTGCATGTCGGCCAGCTCGGGGAGGCCGATGTTGGACACCGAGTCGCGCATTGACGGCGCAGAGATCAGGGCAGCGACGAACGCACGCTCCGTGCTCGGCTCGATCAGGCGCTCGCTCATGCGGGCACGTTCCAGAGCGAGTAGGTCAGGTCCGGCTCGTCGTCGTCCTGACGCGCAGGGGGCGGCGTCGAGTCGAACGAGCGGACCGGCTTGCGCGTGGCCTCGATCTCATCGAGGTACTTCGCGAAGTTCGCAGCAGCCAGGAGCGTGGATGGGCTGAAATACTGCGCCATCTTGGGATCGCCGACCCAGGAGCGCTTGGACTCGACAACCGCCACAACCTGCGCGGCGGTTCGCTTCGCCTTGGCCAGCGCGCGGCAGAGTCGGGTGACCGTCTCCGAGTCGGACCGGTAGTGCTTGCGGCCGAGCCGGTTGATCTCGCGGACCGCGACCTCAGCAAGCCCGACGGCCGGATCCGGAGAGGCCGGAGAGGAAGCCGCGGTGTCGGGCTTGCCCGACAGGTCGGTGCTCGTGGTCGTGGTCGGAGGTCGTGGTCCAGCCGCGTTTCGCGGCGATTCGCGGAGAATTTCCGCGGAAATCGGCGAACCGTCAGAAGGTAGCGGGACTCTTGGCTTTCCTGCGTTATCGATGCGCTGGTGCTTTTGCCACCCCGAAATTGACGCGTAGTGTTGAGAACGGCACTCATACAGGCCGATCAACTGGGCATCTGCGAGTTCGCCGAGAATTTCCGCGACTCGCGGCGAATCTCCGCAATCGCTTCGTGCCCACCAGACTTGTCCGCCAAGCCAGCGATCATCAGCTCGGACGTTCCCGTGATCATCGGCCAGGACGATCATCGCCACGAACAGGCGGAATGCCGAATCGCTGAGCCCCGCCGTGTTGGCGTCCTCGAGAATCTCAGGCTTGATGGTTCGGATGCGCGCCATTAGGAACCAAACCTCCACTCAGGGGCGACGTACTCGCTCGACCAGTCCAACGGCTCGCTTAGCGCGAGAACGCGCGACCACTCGGTCGCGTACAGCGCGGCCAATTTGGCGCTGCGCAGATAGACCGCGTTCTCACGTGAACGAGACCCGTTCTCTGTCGCGTTGAAAGAGCCAGTCCATACGGCAAACGGCACCATCTGCTCGTCGAACATGACGAAGAACTTGTGGTGCATCTTCGGCGTGGTCTTGAACCGATGCGGACGTACCCCCATGCAGCGCACCGCATCGCAGGTCTGATCGCTCGCGTACGAGAGGCGAGACGGGCCGGCGGTCGTGCGCGTCGGAAGGATCCCGCGCCCTGGGCAGGTGAGTGCCGCGTACTGTCGCTGCAGCTCGAGCTTCGATGAGCCGTCTGGTCGTAGGAAATCCTCCTTCTGCACCACGACCTGGCAACCGCCGGGCAGGCGAGACATCGTGTCGAGGACACGATAATTCGTGAACCAGGCCATGCATCCGGCGACGAAGTACGCGTCTCGCAGCCGCTCGCAGAGATGTCCGGCGAGGTCATCAAAGAACACATCGACGATGGCGTCGTGTCCATGGGACTGGGCGCGGAACAGCCAATCCTCGTCCTGGTCGTGGCCGTCGACGTCCGGCGCAATATCGTTGAGATTCATACCCGCTCCCCCTTCGTCGCGTGCCTGCGCTTCAAGCACTGGCCGCACACGTCAAAGTCAAAGCGCTCCTTGCCGCGCATGACGTACTGGCCGATCATCACCGTCCCGTGCTGGGGCGGCTTGCGGCAGTCGATGCAGGTCATGGCAGCACCCGAGGAGTAACGAAATCGCTGGCCGGATCGACGAACGTCGCCAGCCACTTCGATCGCGACGGGTGCCGCAGTTTGCGCAGGGCGCGCTCAACGAGCTGCCGCGCCCTCTCGCTGCAGACCCCAAGATGCTCGCCGATCTCGGCCAGCGACGCCTCGTCTGGTTTATCGATTCCGAACCTCATGCAGAGCACGAGTCGCTCCTTGTCGGTTAGCGTCAGGATTAGAAGTCGGAGCGCACACGCCAGTTCCAGATCGGAGCGCGCGTCGTCTGGCGCCACCGGAAGCGGCGCCTCGACCAGTTCCGAAATCTCGTGACGCGTCGCGATTGGAGCCAGCGACGCCTCGATCGCGCGCGACGCTGCGTCGAGTTGCTGCATTCGCTGCGGGATGTACGGCGCTGAGGCGACCCGACATTCAGCGCAGCAGTACGTCGGGCCACGGCGGAAGTACTTACGCCCGCACACGCAACGTGCGTTTGTGTACGCCGGATCGCTCGGAGCCGGCATCTACAGCGATCCCCGCCTGCGCTGAATGGCCTGAAATGCCCGGTAGAACACGCCATCGGCATGCTCGGCCAGCTCCTCGGCCTCCATATCCCGCGTGTCGCTGTCCAGGTCTAGCGGGCCGTGCTTGGCCTTCCCGGCGAGGAGCTTCGCGATGAGGTACCGCATGGCCTCGAGCTCGTCAGCGTTGAGCTGCGCGGCATCGAGACAGAACGCGGCAAGGTCACGCGGATCGGCCGCGCGATCGACCGCCCGAAACGCCGGAGAGGCGTCATCACCCGTTTGGAATTTCATCGCGCTCCGAGGCAGAATCGAACTGCCGGTCTCGGCTGCTCCGAAGGGAAGGACGGAGCGGGCGAGGGCCACCAGGCCAGAGCAGGAACAGACCGCTGGCAACGAGACCTGATCGCGCGTTGGGCCGCGCGCGCGAACCGCATCGCGGCATCGCGATCGGTCTCGCCCGTCGGCACGGACGACCACTTGCCCGGTTCCTTGTCGCCTTTCAGGCGGGCCCACCACTTCCCACGTTTTGGGAACACCGACGCCATTACCGGGAGCCTCTCACCGTCATCATCGGTCGAACAACCCCTTCTGCTCGGGCGCGCGGCGCGGGCGCTTCGCGCGTGGCGCGGCGAGGCCTCGCGCGAGCCGTTCCGCGGCGAGTCCCTCGTATCCGAGATCGAACCCGATCCATCGGCGCCCGTGCGCCTCCGCGACGAGTCCGGTGGTTCCGCTACCGAAGAACGGATCAAGCACGACGTCTCCGACGCGCGACCCCGCGAGAATGCAGGGCTCGATCAGCCGCGGCGGAAACGTCGCGAAGTGGGCTCCGTCGTACGGCTGAGTCCCTACCGTCCAAACGGTGCGCTTGTTCGCGCCGACGGGTTGCCCATCGGGCCCCAGCTTCGCGCGCCGCTCCTTCACGTCGCGGGCCCAGTTGTCAGCCTTCACGCCTCCGAGCGCATCGTTCCCCTTGGACTTCCTCTCCGTCCCGAAGGTGGTGAGGGTCTTCGGCCTCAGCGGCTCGCGGATCGCGTCGGCATCGTAGTGGTACGTCTCGCTCTTGCTGAGGAGGAAGATGTACTCGTGGGCCTTTGTCGGCCGATCGGTGACCGACTCCGGCATCGGGTTTGGCTTGTGCCAGATGATATCGCTCCGCAGGTACCAGCCATCGGAGCGCAGCGCAAACGCGACCATCCAAGGCTGACCGACAAGATCCTTGTTCTTGCACCCGGGCGGCGGCGGCGTCCACGCGCGCCCGATGGCCCCACCCTGGCGAGCGGGCTCATGAAACCCGCCGGCCTTCTTCGAACCGCGAACCAACCGGGCGCCCGCGACCTGGCGGTTAGCAAAGGCGCCGTTCGCCCCCTGGGCGCCGCCGCGCCCGCTTGATGCGTAGCAGTCTCCGAGGTTCAACCAAAGCGTCCCGTCATCTCGGAGGACGCGGCGAACCTCACGGAAAACGCGGACGAGCTCGGCAACGAACAGCTCCGGCGTTTCCTCGAGTCCGATTTGCCTCTCGTGCCCGTAGTCGCGGAGCCCCCAGTACGGCGGGGACGTCACGCACGTCTGGACGCACCCGTCCGGAAGGCGGCGGAGGAGCTCGCGACAGTCGCCGGTGTAGCGCGCGCTCTTGGACGGATCGATCGCTTCGGCGATCACGCGGCCCTCGCCCTCGCGTCAAGCAGGGACTCCACGGCAGGCCAGTCCTCTCCATCGACCAGGTCGCGAATCGACGTGTGCAGCGAACTGGCGAGCACGCTAAGGCGTGAGATGTCAGGTCGCGCCACCCGGTTCTCCCAGTGAGAAACCGCGGTCTTCTTGACACCTACGGTCGCGGCTAAGGCGCTCTGCGAGAGTCCGCGCCTCAGGCGGAGCGCGAGGATTCTTCCGTGGATAGGGCCTTTCAGCTTCCGCCGCTTCTCAGGCTTCCGGTGCTTTCGTTTCACCCCGTGACGGTATACCGGAAGTCTACTGTAGTCAACGACGAGTAAACCGCCGATCTCCTAACCCCTGGCCGCAGATCCCGCCGCCCATGCGCGGCTAGTGCGTTTGCTTGCGCGGCTTTGCGCTCGCGCAGAAGTAAGAGGCCGCGAACGACGGTAGACCGTAGGTGTACTTTGTCTTGACGACGGTAGACCGATGGTATACCGTCTGAGTCATGGCCCACCCGCTCCATCCCGACGCGGTTCTCCCCTTCATCCCGCTGTCAGTCGCCACCCGCTGCGACGCGCTCTCGCACTGGCACCTCAAGCAGTCGCCGGCCTGGTCTGCGCTGCCGCTGGTCGGCGTACAGCAGGTCACGGCGGGCTGCTCCTTGGAGCTTCGCAACTGCTCGTGCGGCTCCACACTTGCCGTCGAGGTCCGCACCATCCCGGCTTGCCGCTGGTGTAACGGCGAAGGCCAGGTGCTGGACGAGCGCGAGCGGGAAGTGGAGTGCGGGTTCTGTTTGGGCAGCGGCGATGCGACGCAGGCGGTGCAGCCGTGATCACTGAGCGCGATTGCGACGCAATGGATGCCCATCGCGAGCGCACGAAGGACGACGACTGCGAGACGCGCTGCCGCCACAACGTCACTGCACCCAGCGGCGTACTGATCGGTTGCGCGCGCAGCATCGGGCACGCCGGTACCTGTCGGACTGCCTCTGGATTCGAAGCATCCACCGGCGTCGAAGCGTTCGTCCGTGACTTCTTCGGCGTGGAGGTGCAGTCGTGACCGCCGACTACATCGTCGCGTCTCGCGACTGGCCAATCACCGATGAGCAAATCCGCGCGCTGCGCGACGAGATGAACCTCATCAAGAACGAGTCGGACGGTGCGATGCGGCTCTTTCAAGAGTGCGAGTCGGCGCTCAACCTGCCGAACGGATTTGACCGGCAGTGGTACCGCATCCGCGTCGCCAAGGTGATTCGCGCTCGCACCCAAGGCGTGGAGGTGCAGCCATGACCTCGCTCCACATCCCCGCGGTCGACCTGTCCATCACGGACCTGCTCATCCAGTCCGCGGCGCTCGGGGCCGACCTGGTCCTCTGGGAAAAACACACCCCGGGCGCACGCGCGGCAATCGTGGCCTGGGCAGCGGCGTGCAACCACAAGCTGACCGTCACGCGCGTGGGCGACCTGATGCCGTACGACGTGTACCTGGTCGAGCCGAGCGGGGCGAGCAAGCCGGGGATGCGCGTGTATGTGAGGGTCCAGTGACGGTCCGCGGAGCAAAGAAGCTGGTCCTCGCCGCTCATCCCAGCGCCACCTGCGGAAGTCGTCGCGACATGGGCGGGCGCAAATACTGGCTGGTTCGCATTCACGACGACGGCCCGAGCAAGAACCGTCCGCGCTTCATGCCGTCGGGCAGTGGCGACACCGAGCAAGGGGCGTGGACCGACGCTGCGCGCAAGTTGGGCCTTCTGCCCAAGGCGGGCCCGAAGTGATCGCCGCGCTCTATATCGATCGTCGCGGCCCGTACTGGAACCGCCCAGACGTCGACGCGTGGGACATCGAGCGTGATGCTCGGAAGTACGCCGGGCCGTATCCGGTCGTGGCGCATCCGCCATGTCAGCGGTGGGGTCGATACTGGAGCGGCGGACCGAGCGCGAAGGTTCGCCGCGAGCTCGGAGACGATGACGGGTGCTTTGCGGCGGCGCTCGAGTCGGTTCGTCGCTGGGGCGGCGTGCTCGAGCATCCCGAGGCAAGCCATGCGTTCAAGCGGTACGAACTGACCATTCCGAGCAAAGCAGGGCAATGGCACGTGTCGGAGCTCGGCCGCTATTCGTGGACGTGCTGCGTTGAGCAGGGCCACTACGACCACCCCGCCCGCAAGGCAACGTGGCTGTACTACGTCGGACCGCGCCCGCCTGAGCTGACCTGGGGCCCGTCGTCCGGCGTGCGTCTCGACGAGGGGTTCCACTCCAAGGCAGAGCGCGCCGCGGCTCGCGCGTCCGGCCAAGCTCCGGTCAAACGGCTCTCGACGGTGCAGAACATCGTCACGCCGCCCGCGTTCGCCGAGCTCCTCATCTCGCTGGCCAAGGCGGCTCGCCCATGAGCATCGCCGCCCACCTCGAACTCTCCCGCCTGCGCATCGACACCCACGACCTGTCCGCAGCAATCCACTGGTTCCTGTCCGACCTGGCGCGAGACGCCGCGGACCTACTCAACTCGTTTGGAGAAAGAACATGATCAAGAAGAACAACAAGAACACCGAACGCGCTGTCATTGTCACCACCCTCCACAAAGGCGTGTTCTTCGGCTACGCCGACAACACCGAAGGAGCCAGCATCAAACTGCGCTCATCTCGCCTCTGCGTATCCTGGTCTACCGCGATGGGGGGCTTCATGGGCCTCGCGTCGATGGGCCCCGACAAGACGTGCAAGATCGGACCGCGCGCCGACATCACGGTGCGCGACATCACGAGCGTCATCGAGGTGTCTCCCGAGGCGGTGGCGAAGTGGGAGGCGGCAACGTGGCTCGCGTGATCCGAGGCGAACCGCCGAAGGATCTCGGCTCCGGCTCCGGCTACGGCTACGGCTACGGCGACGGCTCCGGCTACGGCGACGGCTACGGCGACGGCTCCGGCTACGGCGACGGCTCCGGCTACGGCTACGGCGGCGGCGACGGCTCCGGCTACGGCGGCGGCGGCGGCTCCGGCGGCTGCTCCGGCGGCTGCTCCGGCGGCGGCGGCGGCTCCGGCGGCTGCTCCGGCGGCTACGGCTCCGGCTACGGCGACGGCTCCGGCTACGGCTACGGCGACGGCTCCGGCTACGGCTACGGCGGCGGCGACGGCTCCGGCGACGGCTACGGCTACGGCGACGGCTACGGCTACGGCTCCGGCTACGGCTACGGCGGCGGCTCCGGCTACGGCTACGGCGGCGGCTCCGGCGGCGGCTACGGCTTCGGCTTCGGCTCCGGCGACGGCTACGGCTACGGCGACGGCTACGGCTACGGCTACGGCGGCGGCTCCGGCTACTGGAAGGCCGTCGTTGCGCGATACTCAACCGAGCCCACAGGGGCAACGATCGCGCTCTGGCGGTCCACGCCTAACGGCCAGTCCGCGAATGGCGGCCGATACCAGACCCCAGCCGCGCCTGGCGTGATCCACGAGATCCCCGGACCTCTTGCGCTGTGCGGCCCGGGTGCGCTCCACGCAACGCTGCACCCGGAGAGGTGGAAAGGCGAACGGCTGTGGGTCGTCGCGCTGCACGGCGAGGTGGTGCACCAGGAAGGCAAGATGGGCGCGCTCAAGCGCGAAATCATCGCGGAGATCAAGTGAAGCGAATCACCAAGAAGGTCCGCGACGAGGCGGCGCTGATCTGCGCGATTGGCGCGAGCAACGACGACCTGTGCGAGTGCTATTCGGCCATCGCGAGCAGGCTCGGCATTCCAGCGCAGGACCTGTTCGGCGACGATGCGTATCGCCTGGCCCTGGCTGCTTGGGACGCTGCGTACGTGCGCGGGGCAACGACGCCGGGCTTCGAAGTAGACGCCGAAGCCGAAGCTCTCCTGCGCACTGGGTGGACGCCATGAGCAACGTCGAACGGTTCCTCGTGCTCATCGGCGTGTGCGCCGTGGTCGAACTGGTCCTGTTCGGTCCGGCGCTGCTCATCTCCTACCTGCACCGCCGCGCCTACCGCAAGCCTGTGCAGTTCGTGCCGCCGCTGGCCGTGGCCAAGCTGCACCTGGCCAGCAAGTGGCGGCGGGATCGGGGGCGGGCGTGAGCGAGCGGCAACGAGCGCAGGTGGTCGAGTTACTCAGGTGCGCCGCGGATCTCTACATCGCCGGAATCGGAGGCATCGGCCGTGCGACCGACTACCTATTCGGCGACAACATCGATGCTCGCTACGGAAACGTATGGAGCAACGCCTGCAACGCCTGGGACGCGACGGTAATAACGATGCCGTACGGAGGCGCAACGTACGCGGATGTTTGCCTCGAAGCTGCTCAACGCGTTGAGGAAGGAAGCTGGCCGGTCAGCTGGCCAGTCAGGGTGCGGCGATGAAGTGGTTGGCTTTCGTTCTCATGTGCGAGGTGGCCTGTGTGGTCATCCTCGGCATCGCGGCGGTCCGCTATGCGAGTTCCGGCAATGTCTTTGCCGTCGCTGCTGGCGGAGTAGTCGTCGGCATCGACGCGTGCCGAGTCGCCATTCGGTGGCGCCTTCGCTGAACCAGCACACCCCGGACCGGCCGCGTTCGACTCGCGGCGTGACAGACAACTTCAACCCAACACACGAAAGGTCGCCATGTCTCATTGGAAAACCTATCTCGACAGCGACGTGATTCGCTACGTCGACCTCGGAGGACGCGAGCACACGGTACAGATTAGCGCCGTAAAGAAAGGCAAGGTGACTGGCCACGGCGGCAAGTCCAACGGCAAGGCAATGCTGTTCTTCACGGGCCGCGACAAGCCGTACGGCGCGGGGACAATCGTGCTCTCGACGATCGCCAACTTGTACGGCGAGGATACGAAGGACTGGAAGGACCAGTGGATCACCATCTGGCCTGACCCGTCCGCATCGTACGGCGGACAAGCGGTCGGCGGAGTTCGCGTCCGCCCGATGAAGCCCAGCCCCGAGCAGATCGCCGCAGGCCAGGCCGACATCGAAGCGCGCAAGCTCGCCAAGATCGAGGCAGACAAGCAGGCCGCCGCAGAGAAGGCGGCCCGTCGTGGATAGCGTCGCCCTCGAGCTATCAGCCGATCTCGCCGAGGAGCTGGCCAGTAACGAGCAGCCCGCCACCGATACGCGCGATGTCGAGGTGCGCCTTTCGTACCTGAAGGCGATGGGCAAGTCACCCGCGCACTGCAAGCACTCGATGCTGTCCGGGTGGGAACCGTCCCTCGCGATGCGCATCGGCTCGGGCGCGCACGCTCTGCTCCTCGGCGGTCAGAACATCGCGGTGTTCACTGGCAAGACCAGACAGGGCAAGGCATGGGAAGCCTTCAAGGAGCAGCACAAGGACGACCTCATCTTGAACCGCAGCGAGATGCGCAAGGCCGAGGGCATCGCGGCATCCGTACGCGGCAACTCGCTGGCATCGCGGGTCCTGTTCGATCAGCCCGAGACCGTCTACGAGCAGACCATCCACTTCGAGTTCATGGGCAGGAAGTGCCGCGCCACCCCGGACGCGCGCACCTATCGGCACCTCGTCGACCTCAAGTCCACGCGCAATGCCGACCCGAGCAAGTTTCAGTGGGATGCGATTCGCATGGGCTATCACGCACAGATGGCCTTCTATGCCCAGGCCATGAAAGCCGAGCGCGGGTTCGGCCCGAGCGCGGTCTACATCGTCGCGGTGGAGTCGGTTCCGCCATACGCCGTGACCGTCCTCGAGTTGACGCCCGGCGCGCTGAGCATCGGCGAGCGGCTGTGCCGGACCTGGATGGAGCGCCTCAAGGCGTGCGAGGCCGCGAATAGCTGGCCTGGGTACTGCGAGTCGATGGTGCCCTTTGAGGTGCCGGACATGGAACTCAATCTCACTTTTGCCGAGGACGACGAGTCGCCCGACGGCAACGACCAACTCTGAAAGGACAAGACCATGGGCTACGAAATCAAGGGCACGATTCACACCGTCGGACAGACCAAGGTCGTGTCGGACAAGTTCTCCAAGCGCGAGTTTGTCGTCAGCGTGAAGGACGGCAAGTACGAGCAGCTCATCGAGATGCAGGCCACGGGTGACCGTATCGGCCAGCTCGACGCGCTGAACTTCGGCGACTCGGTGCACGTCGAGTTCAACATCCGCGGGCGTGAGTGGCGCAATCCGAGCGGAGGCGTGAAGTACTTCACCACGCTCGAGGCATGGCGCATCGAGAAGACCGGCGCGGCCACGACCAGCCCGGCGCAGAGCAGGGCAGCGACGACGAGTCAGCCCAGCATCGGCGGGCACGGGGCGGCGCCGGACGACGACATTCCGTTTGCCAGCTGCGACGTGACGCGTGAGCCGTCTCCGATCGCGAAGGTGCTGCGCTAGTCATGATGACCATCGCCGAACTGCTCGACATCGCCAGTAACCTCACCGGCAACGACCACGAGGAGCTGCGACATCTCGGCCGCGCCATCATCGACCTGATCGGCGAGGCGCGGCCATGCGGCTGGGACGCGCCACGAGTGAGGCCGCTCTACACGTTCGGACGCCCCAACGGGCACAAGGCCGTCGAGATCCCCGAGCAATGGACCGGCGAATCGCTGGACCCCGCAGACGCCCGCGCCATGGCTCGGATGCTACTCGCCGCCGCCGACGAAGCCGAGCAGAGCAAGGTGCGGCCGTGAAGGAACGCCCGATCCTGTTCTCGGCGCCGATGGTGCGCGCTCTGCTCGCCGGCACGAAGACCGTCACGCGGCGGATTGTGAAGCCGCAGCCCGACACCGAGACGAACCGCGTAGAGTGGAACGCTGCCGAGCGCGCGTTCGTACCGTGGCGGCTCGGATCGTCGACGCCGAGCAGCGGTCATCGCACCGGCAAGCCGTTCGCGTGCCCGTACGGCGTCGCAGGCGATCGGCTGTGGGTCCGCGAGACGCACTGCCGGTTCAGCGTCGGTGAGGGTATGGATCGCCCGGTCCCGGAGTGCGTCGCCTACCGCGCGACGTGCGCGGACGACGGCGCCTTCGACTACGTGAACACCCGCGGCGAGGTGATGGGGCTGAAAGTCACGAAGTGGACACCGGCGATCCACATGCCGCGCAAGCACTCGCGCATCACGCTCGAGGTCGTCTCAATCCGCGTCGAGCGGCTGCACGAGATCACGGAGGAGGACGCGAAGCGCGAGGGCGTCGAACCGCTGCTCGGCGAGTGCCGGCTCGGTTTCGAGGAGATCTGGAAGGACATCAACGGGCTCGAATCGTGGCGCGCGAACCCGTTCGTGTGGCGCGTCGAGTTCAGGCGACTCGCCGACGAAGCCGAGCAGAGCGGGAAGGCGGTGGCGAAGTGAGCACCTGGAAGACCAACCACAGGGGGACCGTCCACGACCTGGACCTGTCCGGGATGCGCGTGACCGTTCATCGCTGGCACGGAATCGCCGATGAGCGTCGAACTGGGCGCGGAAGCTTGCGCCGTTCATCACTACCCAACCCACCCCCAGCGAGCCCGAGGAGAGCAAGTCATGAGTAAGAAGACCGCGACCAAACAGGACGTGCGCGCGTTTCTGCGTGCCGTCGACGAGCTGAATGCCCTGGCCGAACGCGGACTGCACATCTACCTAGCCAACGACACCCTGTGTCTGATGTCTGGCCCGTCGCACGATGCGCGGTTTCGTCCGCAGCGCGGCAACGTCATCATGTCGGCGATCGTCTCGGGCGCCAGCGGGGGTGACTGGTGACCACCACATTCTCGCCCGCCGAAGCGCTGGCCATCAGCGAGGCGGCCACGCCTGGACCGTGGCGCGTGTCGATGTCCGGCTACAGCGTCAAGTCTCACGACGTCGATGTTCCCATTGTCGCAGCCGTCCATCATGGCGCGCAGGCTACGGCGAAGGACATCGAGCGCTGGCTGCCCAACGCGGACTTCATCGCCTACGCCCGCACGGCCCTGCCAGCGGCGGCCCGGCGCGTGCTGGAACTGGAGGGGTTGCTCAACACCCGCGCGGTGGCGACCGTCGGCGTGCTGGACGTGGCACGCGGCGAGCACGAGCGCCTCACCGCCGAGCGCGACGCCGCCCGCGCCGAGTGCGAGCGGCTGCGGGCTGGCAACGTCGTGGTGCTGTGCCTGGAATGCGCCACCGAATGCCGCATGGACGACGAGGGCGGCTGCACGGCCTGTGGATGTCCGGCGCTTCTCGTCGAGGGCGGGAAGATCACGATCGGCGCCGACGCGTGGACCGACGTCCGGGATGGATTCGAGTCCGCGACGGCCGAGTGCGAGCGGCTCACGAAGGAGCGGGACGAGGCGGTGAAGGAGCTTGATGCACTGCTCGAAGCCGTGATGCTGGGACCGCTCAAGGGCAAGACCGCCCACGACGAGATCGTGTCTCTCCGCACTCGCGTGGCCGAGCTCGAGCGCGAGCGGGACGCGGCGCGGAAGGCGTGGGACGAGTGGATCGCGCTCGATCCTGCGGCCCTGCGCGAATCCGAGCGGGCCACCGCGGAGCGCATCGCGGCGTGGATTTCCAGCTCACACCAGAGCGCGTGGCACAGCGACGTCATCGCCCGCAACATCCGACGCGGAGACTGGAAGGTGCAGCCGTGATCGCGAAGCTGCGGGAACTGGCGGAGCAAATGGAGGCCGATGCGCCCAGCCCGTGGGAGGTTGACGACGGCCACCCTGCGTACTACATCGGCGTTCGCCCGGTTCACACCGGCGCCCGTCGCCCTGTCGGAACGTTCGCCACGGCATGCGAGTTCAAGAGCGCCGACGGTCGGCTCGTCGTCGACTACATCGCCGCCTGCTCGCCCGCGAACATCCTGCGCCTGATTGCGGTGGCCGAGGCCGCGGAGCGCGTCGCAGACCGATGGCGACATCACGGCGCAAACGCCACAGACACGGCTGCGCTCAGCGCGGCCATCGACGCCCTGCGCAAAGGAGACGGAGCATGAGCGAACAGAAGCTTTCGGATGATGAGCTGGCCGAGATGGAACGCGTTTGCGATGAACTACTACCGTCGCGCGTCGTCGACCTGTTCGGCGATGCCATGCGCGAACTCCGCGCCCTGCGCGCCGCTGCCCTGTCCGACGCTGACCGCGAGGCGCTGCGTTGGGTCAGGCGGTTCGTTGCCGGTATTTTTGAGGGTGCCGAGCATCATGCCGTGACGGACCTGCTGCCCCTCCTCGACCGCCTCTTGGAGCAGGGCGCCAAGAATGAGTGACTTTCCACCGCACCGGGCTACCTACGCCAGGCTAGGGGCGTCTATCGTAAGCTTCCCTCATGTCGCCGGTATGACTAATAACGGCTATTATGTAGAAGTAGCACTAGAGAACGGTAAGGCTTTTATGATGCGGTCTTCGCATAGAGACGAGAAGAAAGCGTATCAAGAATGTCAAAATCTTTTGGCTGCATGGGAGGAGTATCTCAATGTATTTTAGCGGCTTCTTTGACACCGCTCTCTGGGCACGCGTCGCGCCGACTTTCCAAGGCCCTGCCCGACAGCAAGGGAGGTAAGTGATGCGGGGAGCGCATGACTGCAATTTCCACGACCGCCTGCGCGCGTGCATCAACGACCGATGCCCGCTGCACCGCGGGATGCGCAACCTCGGCCGGTGCCTGCGCGATGCTGGCGCGCTGTGCGAGGCGTGGGAGCTCGGCCACGCGTACGGCTATCAGGCGTGCCCGTGCGGTGGGTATCTGCCCGGCGACGAGGAAGTCCGCGAAGAGGAAGAACGCATATTGCGCCTCCACTTCCGCCCCGGCCACGCCCTGCCCGACAGCAAGGGGAAGGGGTAGCGCCGTGGGGGACCCTGACGCCTGGCTCGCCAAGCCACAGCCCACGCCGGAACTGTGCCGCCTGTATCACGGCATCGACTGCCGGCGTTGCGTGGACGGATTCGATCTGTGCGACAAGCTTGTGACCATCGAGGAGCACCACAACGCCGACGCGTGGCGACGTGCCGCGGACGAGCGCGCGCTGAGGCTGGCCGAGTTCTACCGCCGCACCACCCGCCAGCCCGAGCCGGGGAAGGGGCAAGACGATCAGCAAAGCAGGGGCACACTATCAGCGATGTTTCCCGCACCCAGCGCGATGTTCTGCGTCTGCGGCCACAAGCATGCCGATCATTTCATGCTGGAAATGACGGACTGCTCTGTCGATGGGTGCGACTGCAAACGATGGGGACTTGACGACATGAGCGGACGCAACACGGCAGCAGGCGAGCCGGGGAAGGGAGAGTAGATGAGGGACAGTTACAACCATGACCGCACCGGGTGGGCCCGGTTTTCCGATGACGACCGCATGCGATACCGGCTCGCCCGGTCGCTGACCGGTGCGCCCATCGTGGTGCGCGATTCGATCGTGCAGTGCGAGCACGGCGTGACGTTCCTCATGCTGAACCCGTCCACCGCGGACGCGTTCGTACTCGACCCGACCGTACGACGCTGTATCGGGTTCGCACAGGCATGGGGCGCCGACGTGCTCCAGGTCGTGAACCTGTTTGCCCTGCGCGCCACGGATCCGCGCGAGCTGTACGAGCCTGGGGCGGACATCGGCGACGGTCACATCAACGATGGCGAGTCGCTCGCGGCGTGCATCGGAGCCGGCGTCTCGCGTGTCGTCGGCGCATGGGGCGCACACGGAGCACTCAAGAACCGAGCACGCCACGTGCTCGCCAAACTGGCCCGGCTCCACGTGCCGCTGATGCACCTGGGACTGACCAAGCGTGGCCATCCAAAGCACCCCCTGTACCTCGCTGCGAACACGCCGCTTGAGCAGTACCCACTGCTCCACACCCCGCACCAGCCCGGCGCGGATGGGGGCGGGGAGTGAGCGCGAACGACAACACCGGGCCGGTGCTGACCGTGTCGGGCGTGGTGAACGTGAACCGGACCGACCCGGGTCGCCGCACGATGGACGCGACCGCGCCGAAGTCCAACCGGTTCCGTACCGTGCCGCTCACCGCGGACACCGTGGCGTTGCTGGCCGAGATGCGGCCGAAGGATGCGAAGGGCACCGCGTGGGTCTGGCCGGCGCTGCTCAGGCGCGGCGGCGAGACGCGTGCGCGAGCTCGGAGCGAGAAGGGCTGCTGGCACGGCATCGAGCGGGCTGCCCGCAAGGCAGGGCTTGCCGACGTCGCGTGGCACACCCTGCGGCACACGTACGCAAGCCACCTCGTGATGCGCGGCGTGCCGATCCGGACCATCCAGAAGTGGCTGGGGCGCCCAACCATCTTGCCCACTTAAACCAGTCATGACGATTTCCCGCCGAAACCCCTTGCGCTTATCGTCATGACGAATTAGATTAGGTGCATGACGAACACGGAACTCAAGACCACCGCCAAGCAGCTCCGCCGCCTCTCGACCTACGAGGTCCGCCTCCGCAACGTGCAGGCCCGCCAGGCCGGTGACGCGACCCTGGCCACCGCCGCCCTGGCCGAGCTCAAGCAGCGCGGCCGGTAGCGGCGAGACGGCGACCCACCGACGATATCCAAGACCACGCAAGAAAGGAACCGACCATGCTTATCCGGTTAACACCCTATGAGTGACTCGCAGCACGAGATCGCAGCGTTGTTCGTCGAGACGAACGGTCGCTACTTTGGCATGCCGCACGTGGACCCGTGGGACATCGAGCGCGACGCGCGCAAGTACGACGGTGATCTACCTGTCGTTGCGCATCCGCCCTGTTTCCTCTGGGTCAATTTCGCAGCGGTTAACTGGAAGCGTTACCGACGCGAGCCACCGGCGTGGTATCCGGGCGGATCTGACGGTGGCTGCTTCGCGGCTGCGCTTGCGGCGGTGCGGCGGTGCGGCGGTGTTTTGGAACACCCGGCTGGATCGTGGGCGTGGCAGCATTTCAAGCTCACGCGACCGACGAAGATCGGGTGGCAGCGGTGTGTGCCGTGGGAGTCGGACGAGTACGTGTGCGAGGTCTGGCAGAGCGCCTACGGTCACAAAGCACGCAAACGCACGTGGTTGTTCTACAAAGGCCAGCCACCTACACAACTTGACTGGTCACGGCCGGTCGGAACGCATCAGATCGGTAAATTCGATCGTATCAAACCGACCATCTACGGCAGGGCCGCGAGTGCTACCCCACCCGCGTTCGCCGAGGCGCTAATCACGCTCGCGGCAAACGCCGCACCTACTCAACAACTAACAAAGGCGGTCTCCCTGTGAGGGGTGACAACCGGATAAGCATGGAACCGACCATGACCACCGACGACGCCGACACGCTCCCCGAAGTGACCGACGCCCAACTCGACGCGATCCGCGCTCGCGCCGTCAACGATGCCACCCGCGAGATCATGCAGGACGGGGTACTCCTCACGCACGCCGAGGCCGACGATCTCGGCGATGAGGCGATCGACTGGATCGGCGGGCGCCTCGGGCTCAACGTGACCGATACCGAAGACGGCGTGGAGTGCCGCCCACCCGCCCACCACGTGGGCCGCGACGAGGACGGCGAGCTCGTCACGCCCGAAGATTGCGTCTAGCCCGCCCGCCGAGCCGCCGCGCCGCCCCGTACCCGGAAGCCCCGGGTCGGGGCTTTGGCGATCATGACGAACAAGATCATGAGCAACGAAATCGTGACCGTCGAGACGATGCCGGACCACCTCCGCGAGTCGCACCGCGCGGCGGGGAACTGGGGCCGCTTCCCGGCGAACGGCGCGGTTCGGTCCCAGGTGACGCGGAGCGAGGCCGACGAGATGATCGCCGCCGACCCGGACGGGTACGCGTCGATCGTTGGGGGCGCGTCGTGACGCGCCGCGCGGCGAAGCCCCAGGTCACCGCCGACACGATCACCGACGAGCAGATCCGCGAGCTGCGCATCCGAGTTATGTCCGATGTGCAGTGTGACGCGGTCGATCACCTCGAAGTCTGCTTGCTCGAGCACCGCGCGACGTCTCCTGACGTGGAGTACGCAAAGCAGTACCGCGCCCGCTGCGCCGAGATCCTCAACGCGCGCAAGGCCCAGCCGTGACCCGCGCCCCGAAACCCAAGCGCCCCGGCCCAGCCCCGCTCAGCGGCAAGCATGGCGTCCGCGCCCCGGTCGTACAGGTCAAGCTCACCCCCGAGCAGGCCGCACGGTGGCGGGCTGCGGCAGAGCGCCAAGGGCAGGCCCTGAGCGCGTGGCTCAGGGAAGCGGGGGACCTGGCAGTGACGAGAGGGGGCACGCGATGAAGCTGCCCGGGCCAGGCGCGCTCGACCTGCACGCCTTCCGCATCGACCAGGGTCCACGATGCCAGACGCGCGTCGTCGGGTTCCGCTACGGCTACCGCGCAACCGTGAGCATTTCGCGGACCGCCATGGAGGACGTCGCTGACCCGCGCCGCCTCATCTTGGACGCGTTATGGGAGGCAGCCGAGAGCCTGTGGGGCCTGCCTATCATCGACCATGACCCAGGCGACGAGGACCGATTCGCATGACCAAGCTGGATTTGGACGCCCTGGAAGCCGCAGCCCGAGCCGCCCGTGATGTGACCCACCGAGAGCGCTGGCAGCAAGGCTCCATGATGGACGAAGACCCGACCGCCATCTACGCGTGCCCCGCGAACTGCGTGCCCCAGAGCGTGGCCGACTGCTTCCGACGGGAAGTCGCGACCCACATCGCCACGGCCGACCCTGATGCCGTGCTCGCCCTAGTCGCGCGGATCAGGGAGCTCGAGGCGGCGCTGGGCGAGGCGCTGGATGGCTGGGAGCGGCGCCTCGGCATGCCGCTCGTCGACTACGACCATCGTGCAGTTCTGCGCGGCAAGGTGCGGCTGTGAGGATCAAGAAGGATCTCGGCTCGGACGCCGTGCGCGGAATCGTGGAGCAGGCGACCGAGCGAGCCCGCCAGTTGCCAGACCGCTCAGTCCGGGAGTGGCCAGACCTGCCGCGATGTGGGTGCGAGGCAGCTAGCCCCGCTCCGCCACCAGGTCGCCAAACGCCGGCCTGCCCAGCCACATCGCGCGATAGCCGCCGCCCGGGTCGATCGCGAACGAGGCGCGGCTGATTCCCTCGCGACGGTCACCGTTCGGGCCGACCCCGCCGCCGTTTCCGCTGATCGTGTCGAACCTGCGCGCCGCAGCGTCGTACGCCATGCACACGGTCACGTGCTGGCCAGCGCTGCGCTTGCCGTTTCCGACGATCACGATGTCACCCGGCCTCGGCTCGACCGTCGGCGCCTTGCCCGGCACGAGCGGCACGCACACGCGCAGGTCTCCGTTGGTCGGCCTGAGGTTGCGCTTGTCGTTCCATCGCTCGTAGCGCCCCCACGCAACGAGCCGATCCGTCGAGGCGAACCACGTCGCAAGCCAGACCGGATCGAGTCCGGCCGTGGCCCACGCGTCACCCGCGGTCATGCCACACCACTGAGGCGATCCATTATGCTCGTACCGCCCGGTCGGCAGTGACCAGGCCCAGCCGTTGCGCTTGATGATGCGCGTGATCTCCTCGAGCGAGTGCGGCGCCCGCGGGTCCTTGCTGCCCAGCGGCGGATCGATCACGTCGAGGCGCCACAGGCGTTCCATCTCCGCGGCGGCCCGTTGCCCCGCGAGCGTGAGTGCGTCGGCCATGCCCTGTCGTCACCCGCCCGCGTCGCGCTGCTCAGCGTTAGTTCGCCAGCTGCTCGGTCCGGGCCTTGTCCACGCTGGCCTCAAGCAACCGATACGCCTGCGCCTCGCTGAGCGGCCTGGTCAGCCTCGTCTCGTATTCGATCTGCAACGCGATCTGCGACCAGTGCGCCCCGAGCTCGTCACGCCCGTACCCGAGCCGGTCAGCCAGCTTCCTGATCTTCCCGGCCCAGTGCCCCGAGACGTCTTGCTTGACCGCGCGACTCGGCTTGGTCCGCTGCACCTCGAGACACTTCGCGCAGGTCAGCGGCCCCTCGTCGACGAAGAACCCCTCGATGCGCCTGCCACACAGGGCCACGCTGTGATTCTCGCCGCTCATCGGTGCAGCGTGGACGACGGAGCCTCGACGAGCGCGGACGAGCACAACTTCGAGGGCCGGCATGTCACGAGGATCGGCGGGGAGGGGGTGCATGGCCGAGCGTTAGCGCTTGGCAGGCAGCGGGGATCCGGATAGAACTGGATCAGCTTTGATGCCGGACAGCCACACGACCGAGGCCAGCTACTGTTCGGTCCCGCAAACCGGGATGGCGCGTCGACGCGCACGTCCACGTTAGGCGGCTGCATCGAGGCGACCTTTCGGACCGGGGTTTCCCAGTCGGCGACAGGGCTCCGGGGTTTCTCGGGGGCCTTTCGTTTTGGACGTCATGCGAGATCGCTAGGCTGAGAACATGAGCCGGTCACGACGCAAGAACCGATGCAGCCGAGGACGCGGTTGCGGTGTCTGTGGAAACGCAGGCGAGGCGCGAGAGAAGCGGTACCGGTCGCACGCCAAGGCGGACGGCCACGACTTGCCCAAGGACCCCGACGCCAAGAACACCGACGGCTGGGATATCCGTCCGCGCGGCTTCCACGCCGGCAAGAGCTATCGCTAGCCCTGCAGCTGCCCGATGCCCACCACGTGCCGATTGATGTGTCCGTGCTCGCGGTGGATGATGTCCATGTACATCGCGCGGCCTGCCCGGTATCCCATCGACCGGTGCCACGCGTCCGAGGCGGCTAAGGTCGGCAGCGTCTCGATGATGACGGTGTGCACCTCCTTGGTGACGAGGTGATGTAGATGGCCCGTGTACCAGCGGCGGTGCTTGGTCTCGCCCCAGTCCACCTTGCGATCGACGGCCATCACCGCAAGCAGGTCGTCCGGCTTGGCCTTGTCGCCGTGGTGCGTGCCGATGAGGTTCGCTCCGAATCGGTACCAGTGATAGACCTCGGGACTGGTATCGATGGTGACGCGCGGATCGTTCTCGTACAGCAGCGATAGTGCCAGCGCGAGCATGGCCGAGAGGAGCTCGTCGTGGTTGCCACGCTCGACGATCATCGTGACGCGCCCGAACTTAGCCAGCGAGATGTCGATCGCCTGACGCGCACACGAGATCACCACGCGCATCATCTTGATGGTCCGGTCGTCGACGTCCACCCGAGTACCGCGCGTGGTCGTGTTGCTCTGCCCGTCCGAGTGCGTGTTGTCGCCGATGAAGATGATCAGCGCCTCCTTGCTCGGCGGTGCCAGCGCGACGAGATGCCGGAACGCGGCGACGAGGTTCCGCTCGGCGATCTTCAGATCGAAGTTCTCGCCCGCGTCCTCTCGCCACGCCTTGAGGCCCACGTGTGGATCCCCGACCGGTAGGACAACGAGCGTATCCTCGTCGGGATACTCGGCGGCGGACAGCGGTTCCAGCTCGGCGCGCGGCTCGGCCATGACGTCGCGGATCGCCTTGAGCCAGTCCTGTCGGACGTCATCGTCCTTCGTGGTCTTGATCCACTGCGCGCGGGTCGCGCCGTACGCATCGACCAGCGTCGAGACGCCCCGGATCCGGTGGCCTTCGGGCATCGCGGGCAGCGGCGGATCGCCCGCATCAAACGCAGCCACGCTCGGCCATCGCGTGCCCACTTCGGGCATCGGTGTACCCGCGTTGGGTATCGTGGTCCCGCTACGGATATCGCCAGCCGGATTCGCCGCGACCTGATGCACGATCTCCGAGTGCGCCAGCTGCGACCAGCCCGGCATCTTCCCGGCTCGCTTGAGCCCGTCCCACGCGCCCTTGAGCATGTCCGGGGTCCAACCGATCGCCTTGGCAACGCCCAGCATCGAACCGGCCGCAGCAACGTGGCGCGCCAGCTCGCCGCTCTGGTACAGCGCGAGCAACTCAGCAGCGCGCGCTCCGGGTGGGACTCTCACTCGGGCACCGCGGTGTTTGCCTCGGCGAGCAGATCATCCAAGAGCTTGAACGGACGGTCACCGCGCTGGGCGATGATGACGATCACGGTGTCACCCTCGGAGGCGACGACGTGGCCATCTCCGGTTTGGATGACGCGCTGGCTTCGGTGCTCCGTCCAGGATCTTAACTTCACGCGTTGCTCCAGTTCAGCGCTCGTACCGCTCGAGCACGTCCCGCCAAGCTAGGGCCCCTGCTTCCTGCGCTGAAACGTTGTCGGTCAGCATGCGTGCCGCCGCTCGGTCCTCGATCTCATCAAACAGCACCGACGGTTCCGTTTCGTGCAGCGCGGCGAGCTCCGCGGCGGCCCGGTACACCTCGGCGTCATACGCGCACGTCGGGGCACGAGCGCGCGCGACGGCATCGCGTTGCGCGTACTCCGCCGGGGTCAGTCCGTCTCGTCGCTTGGCGGGCGGGCGACGGGCCGCCATCAGTTCGGCTCGCCCTTGCGAATCTCGACGACGTCACAATCGCACCCGTCGCCGTCCTCGTCGATCGCGCAGTCCTCGGCATGGATCGCGACAACGCCGCCATCGTCCAGGTCGGCTAGAGCTGCCGCGATTGCGTCATCGAGCGAATCGAACTCGGCCACGTCGTCGAGGGTCGGGGCGTCCCAGTCGAGCTTCACGGGCGCTCCAGACATTCCGTCGCACTGGCGATCCACTCACGCACGCCCGAAATGTAGCCGCCCAGCAGCGCCCAGGACTGGCGCGGGACGAAGTAGCCGTCTCGCTGCGCATCGGGCACACCGACCGACTTGAGCGGGTCGGGCAGAATCGGAAGAACGCAGCGCGGCCGTGGCGCAACGATCGTCACCGGTGGCGGCGGTGCGACGACGGGGCACTTCGGGCAGGTGCGGCACGCGGCGAGCACGAGCAGGATGGCGATGATCTTCATTAGTCACGCTCCATATCTGCCCAGATGCTTCGCTCAAGCGGCGGGCAGTCGGCGACGGAGTCCATGCGCACCGACAGCACGATCTCGACGGCGGTCATGGGAAGGCGGAAGAAGTGGCCCTGTCCGTCGTGGAAGTGCTTTGTGCTTTCGGCATTCGAGAAGCGCTCCGCGAGAAGCGGGTCGTCGACGTGAACGATGGTCTTGGACCCCTGGAACCGACTCGTTCCGTAGAACGTGCCGTCCTCGTATCGGAGCACCCAGAATCGCCGTTCGCTGTCGAAGTTCACGACTTCGGCGCCGGCGTGATGTCGATGTAGAACTCGCCGTCGAGCGTGAGCTGATCGACGGCCGACATGTTCACCGTGCTCAGCTCGAACGAGCCCATCGGGGACGCGTCCCAGAACTGCGAGTTCTCGTGCTTCGGATCGTTGTTCGCGTAGACCGGCGACATCTTGATCGTCGCCAGCTCGCACGGTTCGTACTTGTCGTAGCCGTTATCGCCCTTGATGAAATTTCCTTTGGCGTCGCGCATCTTGCGCTGGCCCATCGTCTTGGTGATCGAGTTGACCTTGAACTTGCAGCGAACGGACATGTGATTATCCTCGGGTGTTACTTACGCGGTTTGACCAAATCGGCATTCCACGGTTTGGCGAATAGGTCGTTCACGATCTGCGCGCCTTCCTCCAGTGAGGCCGACGCGATCGTCTTGGTCTTGAGCCGCACGACCTCGGCGCTGAGCTGCGCGATGTGGCCTTGCGCGTCGTCGGCCGCCTTCAGCGCATCGTTGAGCCGCAGGGTCAGCGTCGCGTTGGCCGTGGCCAGTTGGTCGCGCTCCTTGATGACCGCATCGGTCACGGCTATCTGAGCGCGCCAGAGGTCGCCCGCGGCGTTCACATCCCGGAGCGCGCTGGCGAGTTTGAGCGCGAGCACGACCACAGCGGCCAGGCTTGCGGCGGCGAATCCGATGAGGACGTATTGCATCAGCGTCGGTCCTTTCGTGGAAACACGAACCAGTGCAGCGCGACGGCGAGCAGATAGCCGCCGACGATCAGATGCTTGATGCGCTCGCTCAGCACGGGTCCGGGTCCCACTGCGCCAGCCGGAGCGGCACGGTCACGCGACACACGCCGCAGAACAGGTCAGGCACGATCGTCCCGTCGTCGGCCACGGTCGAGCAGAACAGGGACTTCACGAGCGCACATCCCGTGCACCGATACGCGATGACCGCCCTGCCGCTCACCAGCGAAACGCACCACATGCCGACGGGCAGCGTTGCGGTCGTGCCGTGGTGGGCAGCGGCGAGCATCACCGGGGGCGGAACTCCCCGCGCGCCACGTCGGCGGGAAAGATGGAGATGCCAGAGTAGTTCATCACCGCGCCTGGCTGCATGCGCCCGAGGGTCGCCTCGCCAGTTGGGTCCGACGAATACACGGCGCTCTTGAGCAGGGCCCGCTCCATGTCGGCGATGTCTTCCGGGTTGACATCCATCGCCTTCGGTTTGCCGGAGCTGCCGAGCATGAGAGCACGGATGGCCGCGTTGAGCGCGTCGATGGTCTCCACTCAGGCGCCCTTGAGCAGTTCGGCGACGCGCTTTGTGATGCGCAGGTGCCGCCATTTCTGGCCAGCGATTCGGAACCGCGTGAGCCGATATGCGCCGTCAACGGCCCAGCGAATGGCGCGAGGCCCACCAATGATCGGCGCCATCATCCGGCAGATGCGAATCCATGCCCGCGCGCGCCAGGTCGAATACTCGACGGCGACGGTGATGGTCGCGCTCGCCATTCAGGCGCCCTTGGTCTCGGAGTGGAGCACCCCGGCCAGCGCGGCACCTGCCGCGAACAGCGCTGCCGTGAGCGACCCGCCGCCGGCCAGCACGTCGTAGCCCGCAACTCCGATGGCCGTGGCGCCCGCGACGATCATCGCCCGCTTGCCCTGCGCCAGCCAGGCCGACGCCTTGCCGACGAGCGGCACGCCGGCCAGCTTCTCGCGACCGTAGGCCAGCGCCTTCGTGAGCGCGACGAGCACGAAGAACACGAGCATGGCCCAGCCGCCCTTCTTGGCCGCCTTCGCCTCGTCCCATGCCTGGATGGGATGCTCGGCCGGGTCCGGCACCGAGGCGGATGGAGAAAGCGTCGCCGCAGCGGAACCAGCGCCCGAACCAGGCGCCTCTGCGTGATCCGCTGCGACGACGGGGACGGGGGCGGCCTGCGCGAACGCGGGCGACGTGATGCCGAGCAGGAATGTGGTGGCGAGAACGATGCGCTTCATGCCGTCACTTTCGCGGGGTGCGTCGGCGCGGCTTAGAGATGGCCGCTTCGAGCGCGAGAACGCGGCGCTCGTGGTCGTCGATCATGCGAGCCTGCTCGATCTGGTGCCGCTCCAGGACCGTCACGCGCTCGCGCTGGTCGCGTAGGGCGTCCTCGATGCGCTCGAGCTTGGGCAGGATTTTGTTGAGGAGCAGATCGATGCTGAGTCGCATCTCGCGAGCAAAGGCGCGGAACTGGCCGGGCAACTGCTCTAGCTCGCTTGGTTCTCCGGGTCCGTACACGCGGCCGGGGATCCGATACGGATGCTCGTGCACGTCAGCGAACTTGTCGTCCGCGCCGTCGGCGTCGTTGCTATCGTCCGACGCCATAGCCCAGCGCCGCCGCGATGATGATGGCCACCGAGTAGCCAATGGCCTTGATGAGCGTGGGCAGGCCAGCTCGCTTGCTGGCCCGCTCCTCGGCTTCCCGCTTCTCGCGGGCCTCGCGGGCCGCCTCCGCCTTGCCCGTCATCTCGACGAGCATCCCGAGGGAGCCCTTCATTTCGCGCGAGTTCTTCGCGATCTCGCCAACCTCGTCGGCCAGCTTGTCGTGCTTCTCCTCGAGCCTGCCGATCCGCTCGTGCGTACCTCGGCGAGCTCGCATCACGCGGAGCACTTCGCCGCTGTACTGGCCGGTGACGTCCTCGTCGACCTGCTCTGGTGCCGCGTCGCGTTCCTGGCGGGCCGCGAAGCCTGCCACGTCGCGCTCCGTCTGCGACTGAAAGCGTTTGGGCGGCACCAGTCCACGGTGGACCCGGACCAGTGCGCCGCGCAGATTTAGCGCTTACGGGGTGTACGGGGTCGGGTCGCTCGTGCAGTCGTCGAACGTGATCGACTTGCCATCCGCCGACGTGGTGCATGCGCCGAACGAGCTGATGTAGACCGTGATCGGTCCGCGCATTCCGTTCGCGGTCATGCACTGGAGAACCGGGATCGCGATGTGCGCCGCGGGCAGAACGCAGGCCGCCTCGCACCGCTCAGCGCCGGCCACCGTGCACGGCACGAGGTCGTGCGGGCCGACTGGTGCAGCAGCGTCTGACGCGACCACGCCCGCGTCGGGTTCATCCGGCGTCACCGGACCAGACTCAGTGCAGGCCGCCGCCGACATCGCCACCAACGCCACGATTCGCATCATGCCCCACATAATAACCACGATTTACGCCGCGTCATGTGCAACGAAATGCGGCGCGGCTAACCGCGCGCAGTTACTAGGTTACCGTGACGTTCGTGCTCGTCCAGGTGACGGGCAGCGATGCCCCGAGCGAGTCCGTGACGCTCACCGTGTTGACCGCGTCCGAGGCAAACCGGAACGAGGAGTCAACGCAGAGCGAGGCCGTGCTGGTCGACGGCGACGTGGAGACCAGCGATCCGTTTTTGTAGTACGTGACCGCGCCGGTGCCGATCGTGCGCGTCACCTTCCAGACGTCGCCGCTCACTGTGGAGCCGAGCGATGTCAGCGAGCCGTTCTCTGCGCGGTACATCGTGCCCACGTCGTTCAAGAGCCCGAAGTCGATGCCCGTGTAGTTGTCGTCCGGGTTGTCCGCGCTCAGGCCGACGATGTACGCCTGAGCCGCCGTGCCGATCGTGAACTGCACGTTGATGGTCGAGGCGTACGTAATCGCCGTGTACGCCGAGGCGTCGTAGGTGCCGCTCGATCCGCCCGTCTTGGTGATCGTGTACGTGGTAGGCGCGGCGATGCTCGTGGCGCCGAGCTCGTAGATCGAAACGGCGTACACCGTGATGGTGCCAGCAGCGCCAGCCACGCCGTGCAGGTCGTACTTGGCCGACGATGCCGGAAGCACGCCGGTCGTCGAGTACCAGGCAGCGGATCCCGCGGTGATCGAAATCGAGTAGAGCGTCGAGCCGCTGGAGTTCACGAGCCGCACGGCACCGCTCGTCGTGGTGGCGCTCGCGTAGACCCAGATCTTGACCGGGACGCCCGTGGACTCCTGACGCCGCGTCGCCTTGCCCGTGAGGTCGACGGTCGCGCCGGGCGATGCCGCTGAGACCGTGGTCACGCTCGAGTCAATCAGGTTCTTCGCGGTCGTGGTCGAGTTGGTGAACGCCGTGGCGGACGTATCAGCCGACCAGTTCCAGACCTGCGAGCCCTGCGCCTCCCAGATGCTCTTGAGGTTCGTCGCAAGCTGCTGGCGATGCGAATCAAGAACGTTCGATCCTGCACCGATCGGCATCATGAGGCCGTTCGTGGTGTCCGGGTCGGCAAGCTCCTCGTAGACCAGCGCGGAGACGAGCCGCGCCTCATTGATATCGGTGAACTTGCACGCGATGTCGGTTCCCGCGTCGATGTCGAGCGTGCCGGTCATATACGTCAGGTCCGACGGAACATCCGCCGCGCTGATGCTGTTGTAATGAAACTCGAGCGTGCCGCCCGAGATGGTTTCTGTAAAAAGCACGTACGAGTCAGACAGGGGAACCGGGGCTCCTTGCGACGCCATGATCACGTGAACAACGAGTCGCCGGGCGGTGTTCGACGTGTATCCGCGAAACAAGAATCGGTCACGTGACGCACCCGCACTCGCCGGAATCGACCCGAGCCCACCCGGCGACGAGAAGAACGTCTTGCCCCGGTACGCCATGATCTGGTTCGTGTGGCGCCGCATCGCGTTCTCGGTGTGCACGCCGACGACTTGGCCGTTGCGGCACAGGAAGTTCGGTTGCAGCATGCGGGCGAACTGCGGATCGACGGGAACGGTGGTCATACGCGGACGCCCTCCAGGCACTTCGCGACACCGCGACAAGCGGCGACGCTGCTGAGTTCGACGAGCAGGAACCCGACGCCCGAGTAGCCCAGCGCCGACAAGTTCAGGTCCTGCGCGGTCGAGGTGACGTAGGTCGTGCTGGTCGTCGTGAACGTGGCCGACACGGACCCGGCCGGCAGGATGATGTCCGCAAGGCTCGTGTCGGTCGGTATCGCAGGGGATAGCGTCACGCGAACCGTGGCCGTTGCACCGCTGGTCGATCGCATCATGGGCGCGACGGACAGCGAGCGGCTGACGAACGTGGGTGCTTGCGGTCCAACGTAGATCATCTGGATATGCGAGAGCGTGTACGTGCCCGACGAGTACGACTCGATCTTGTCCACGGCGGGCATCTGGTGTGCAGTCTTGTAGTCGATGGCCTGGTTGATCGCGCGGATCAGCCCGGTCTCGTGCCCGGTGTCTCGAGCCTTGCCGTCACCGTACGCCAGCGTCGGCATCAACTCGGCACGCTGCGCGATCGTCTCGGGCTCGCCCACGGCGGGATAGGGAAGCTCGTAGCGGAATGGCGGCGCGGCATCCTGGATGAGCGCGTCGGCGTCGTCGGCCTGGTACGCCTTGTCCTGCTGCGAGGTCTGCGCGGACGTGTACGCCTGCGAGAAGATGCGATAGACCTTGCTCGCGCTCGGGGAGAATCCGGTCGTGAGCACGATGTCGGGCGCGGAGACCGAGACGACCGTGTCAGTTCCAGTGTCGGGCGCTGCGGGGTCGGATGGATCGATCTCACACCAAACGATCTTGTCCCCGGCGGCGAAGTACGTGGCGTCCACGGACCCGCCCGAGTAGGAGTACGCGCTGTCCTTTACCCGCAGGGTCTTGGTGGCGCTGTTGTAGCCGCGCGTGTACCCCCCGGTCGTATACGTCTCGTCCTGCTCAGCCGCGGGCGCGTAGTACGCCGCGCGGTTGACCGGGGCCAGCCAGAGCTGAATCTCTCCGCTCAGGCCGCGACCGGGACCGCCGAAGTCGGACGAGTGCGACAGGACCAGCGCAGGCCGGGCCGTTACACGTCGACGCCCGGTGATCGGATCGCGGGCCGAGTCGTCCGTGATCGTGACGTGGTCGAGCGGGGCAAGGTCTTCGTACTGCGCTAATGACAGCGAGCGAACGATCTTGTGGAACGGCTGCGTGAAGAACCCGAGCCGACCGCGCAGGCGATCGACGGCCGCGGGAACGTCCGCCGGGTCGAGGTTCCGCGCCTTGAGCGAACCCGTGACGATGTCCTGACCACAGTTGTCGATCGCGGTCCGGTCCTCGATGATGTACGGCTGGCGGGTGTACTTGTCTTCGAGGAAGTCGTAGCCCCACTCGATCTTGACAATCTGCTTTGCCCATTCCGTCGTGAGCCTCGTCGGGGTGCGGTGGCTCGCTCGGTCCCCTGCCTGCTCGGCCTTGTTCGACTCGGTGAGCGCCAGCGGAGTGCCGCCTCCGCTGTTAGTGGAGAGCGGCATCGAGAAGTCCGAGAACACGAAGCCACCGTTCTTCCAGACAAGGTACATCCCGAGGAGCACCAGGTCTTGGTCGATCAGTTCCTGGAATCGCGTTGGCTTCGTGAGCCACACCGTCATGTTCGGCGTGGTGGAAAGCACGGCGTCGATCGACAATTCAAAGGCGGAACCGAGCAAGCCCCACGGGATGCCGAGTCCCGCGCCGAAGCTGAGGACGTCGAGCGTGGACTCGTTGTACGCGCTCGATCCAGTCGAGTAGAACAGGGACTTGATGATCGACGACGCCGAGCCAGAGAGCGACAGGACCTGCTTGACCTCGATCGGCTCGACGTTGCCGTACACGTCCGGCGCACGCAGCTTGGTGACGATGTCGTCAAAGTGCAGGTTAGTTGTCGGGATCCAGATCTCGTAACCTGACCCGTACGCCCTCAGGTCGCCGAGGAAAAGCGTGCCGTCGCCGAGCTGGAACAGGCCGGGACTCGTGTATCCGCTGTACCCGCTCGGGTCCGTGTATCCCGGCGGCAGGTAGTTCCGCTGGTCAATGGCCGTGCCAGCCGTCTCGCTGAGGAGCACACGGGGCAGCGTCGCCTGGGACGAGCCGACGAAGTTCCGCAGCGGCTGGTACTGGCTATCGACGGACTGGTACACCGTAGAGCCGGTAGTCGACGACGCCAGGATCACGAAGTTGTTGTTAAGGACAGTCGCATTCGGATCCGCGAAGCCCATGAGCCGCGCAACCGCTCCGGGCAGGCCCAGGCCCCACTTGACCGCCGACGATCCTGTGATGCGCCACCGGATGCGCGTGATCATGCCTGTGCCCATGTTGACGCGGCCGATCTGGTACTGGCCGAAGATGCGCGACGCACTGAACTCCGACGCCAGCCACTTCATGATGACCGTGATGAGCTGGTCGACGGTGTAATAGCCCTGGTTCATCTCGTTGGCGCCAGACGCGCCGGACGTCTTGACCACAAGCGCGTTCGTCGTCCTCTTGGTCGTGCCCGAGTAGTCCTCGAGCAAGAAGTTGGGGCTGGACGCGTCAACCCACATGCCCGGTTCGATCTTGGCCTTCCACTGGTCGCGAAAGAGCACAGCGCTGCGGATCCGCTCAGCGAACGGCACGCACTTGATGACCGTGGCGTTGCGGTCCGGATCGTCGATCGGCTCGTCGATGATGCCCGCGTAGATGCACTGCGCCTGTGCCTTGGTGTCGAGCGTGCCAAGCAGCGGATTCGAGACCCGGTGCAGCCAGATACCGACCATCGCGCCATTCCACGAGCGGCGATACTGCGTCACCGCCGGCTCGACGTTGACCGAGTAGTCCACGAAGCCAGCGCGGTGATGCTGCGCAAAGCGCGGGTTGCTCGAGGTCGAAGAGGTTCCGAACGGGCTGTACTTGCCGCGGACAGACGCCGTGAAGCTCGTGGCGCCGATAGCCGAGTATTCGATGCACTCGTTGCCGATCCACATCTCGCCCGAGCTCGGAAAGCCCGTGGTCGAGTAGACCGGGATCGTGGTCGTGGTGCGCGTCAACGTGCTGGTCAAGTACGTCTCGGCCCCGGCGTTGCTGCGCGCCACGTCGATACCAAGGCGGTCCGTGGCGTCGGCGAACAGCGTGATCGTGGCGTTGCCCGACCCGCCGCCCTCCAGGCCGGACCACGGGTTGATGCTTTGCCGGTTCTGCAGTTCAAGCTCGAGACCGGTCAGCGGCGTGTTGGCCGCGTAGTCCGTGCCGGCCCAGGCCGTCGCGACTGCCGTAGCGCTGCCATCGGTGAGCAGGTACTGATAGCCCTCGATCGCCACAACCGTGACGTAGTTGAGCCGGCCCGTCTTGAGCGTGGTTAGGGTGGTCCCCATCTCAGGCGTCCGACACGATCGTGGGCCAGTTGATTGAGAGCCAGCCGGCGAACCCCGGTTGCGTCTGGCGGATCGTCGTCAGTTCGGGCAGGTCTGCGACGTACCAGCCGGCCAGCGACGTGCCGGCTGTGACCGAGCGGTGATCGACGATCGTGACCTTGCCGCGGTACGAGAACCAGCTGTGCCCCAAGTTGAGCTGAGCGTCCTTGAGGAAGGTCTCGTAGGACATGTTCGGCGTGGTCTCGTCGAGCGTCCAGGTCCGGGCCGCGGCGACGTGGTCCCACTTGAGCCCGGTGTGCGAGTACGACGACGGTCCGCGCGCGCTGGACAAAACGCCGGTCGGCGACACGGAGGCACGCGCTTTCGTATCTCGGGGCGCGTGGCGAATGTCGATGTCGCTCATGAGCGTGCAGTCCGGGATCCAGATGCCCTTAGCCTGGCTGGTTCCGGTCGCCGTGGTCTGCGTGGTGATGGTCGCTGCGAACCCGAGCAGGTCGCGCAGGTCCGTACTGGTCCAGGTGATCGTGAACGTGCCCGATGACATCGCGATCGTAACCAGGCCGGTCGTGGTCGAGACGGACACGGACCACGAGCCCGCGGACGGCGCGCGCTGGGCAGTGAGCACCGATTGCAGCATCGTGCAGAGCGAAACGATCGTGTACGTGCCGGTCGTCAGCGTGACCGTCGTGGGTCCGCCGCCGTTGTTCGTCACGGCGATGGCCGTCGCGGACGGCACCGTGATCTCGTTGGCTAGGACGTATCCGGCCGGCATCAGTTCCTCGCTTGCGAGCTGGAGGCCAGGATCTTGTCGACCTGGTTACGCTTCATTCGCGGGGTATCGTCGGCGCTCCAAGGATTGGTCTGGATGATGTACGTGGGGCCGCTGGGCGTGCCGACGCCGCCGGTGCCGGCCGTGCCAGACGAGGACGGGGCGCCTACGGACGGCGCGCGCCCGACGCCTGCACTGCTTCCTCCGCCTCCACCGCCACCGAGGCCAGACGCGACAACGCCGGCTGCCGCTGCACCGACGCCGAATGCAGCCGCCGACTTGAATGCCAGCGCCGCGCCGCCGTAATCGTACCGTGCCAGTGCCGCGATGCCGTACGCCGTTTCCTTGAGCGCCTCGACGAGCATCTGACCGCCGAGAGCCTTGAGCGCGTCGGCAATGCTCTTTTTGAACGCCGCGCCGAATGACATGGTGCCATCCACCATCGCGTCATATCCGGCCGTCACCGCGCCGGTCAGGCCGTCAAACGCGGACTTGTACAGGTCGACTTCGCCGAGCTTGCCAAAGACCGACTCCATGAAGGACTGGTCCTTGGCGCGTGATGCGGTCAGCTCAGCTTTCCACGCGGCGGTTTTCTCGAGCTCGTTGTTGAGGTTCGACAGTTCGTCGCGCTGCCGCCCGAACTCGTCGAGGTTGGACGTCGCCTTGCCCTGCTGGCCCGAGTCGAAGATGTTGAAGCCGCCCAGGCGCCCGACGTCCGAGCCAATGCCAGCTTGATCGGTCGACTGGCCGCCCAGCATGCCGCGCAGGCGCGCGGCTCGAGCAGCGTCGGACTCCTCGCCACCGCCCCTGGAGCGCTTGGGTCCAGAGAGGCCGCCTAGGATTCCCTTCGTGCCGGCGTCCTCCCGCGCCTTGCGAGCCGCATCAATATCGCCGATCTGCCGCGTGAGCAGGTCGGGCCCGTTCGCCGCGGCATTGATCCGCGCGATGTCGGACACGAGCGTCTTGGACACGGCCAGCACGCTCTTGATCGAATCCTCGTAGTCCTTCGCCGACTTGACGCCCTGGCGGAACGCGCCGATCAGCGCTTCGCGGAAGTTCTCGTGTTCGTCGGAGACCTTCTTGATCTCCTGATAGATCCCGCCGAGGCCGCCGTTACCGCCAGCCTTCTTGCTCTCCTCGTTCAGCTCGCGCAGGCCCTCAGTGAACTGGCCGGTGATGTCGAACGCGTCCTTGAGCCCGGTATACAGCTTGCCAATGACCGGAGACAGCGCGCCGATAGCAGCGCCGTACACGCCGGCCGCCTGATACCCAGCGAACGCCGCGTTGAGATCGATCATGCCTCCGGTCGTCTCGCCGACCGACTTGGACAGCTTGTTGAACGTCTCATTGAGCTGCAGGCCCACCATGGACTTGCCGAGCTCCTCAAACTTGCCGCCGACCAGCTTGGCCTGCTTCTGCAGCTTCTCGGCTTCCTGCGCCGCCTTAGCCTGTGCCTTCGCAAGTCGCTCGAATTCGGCGATGGCATCGTCCATCTCCGCTTCGACTTTGATCTTGACCTTGCTCTCCGTGTCGTTGGCCATTACTTCCGCTCCTGTGCGCAGGTCGGGCAGTTCCAGTCGCGCAGCTCGGCCACCGCGGCGGCGAAGATGTCTACGCCGTCAATCACGGCCTCGCTCGGCTGGCCATCACAGTACGTCCGAAGCTCGCCCTTCTCAGACCATGCCCAGGCGCGCGCCAGTTCGATCGTCTCCGGCAGGCTCGTCGTGTAGCCGGGGCACACGGTCAGCGGCGGGCCGTCGTATCCAGGCGGAGCCTTCGCGACCGCGCCAAATGCACGCAGTTCAGCGGACGGCGGGCCCTCGTAGGGGCACACCATCGACTGCCGAATCTGTGGGGTGTTGACCTTCATGCACTGGTCGCAGTTCTTGAGAGCGGCGTGTTTGAGCGAGTGCTGAAACGCAGGCAGGACCCGAAGGCCCTCTAGGACAAAGGGCGGATGCGATCTCGCAGCATCACGAACAGCGCATCGCCGAGCTCGCGGAGAGGCGTGTCGAGCGGCTTGGACTCAGCGTCGATCGCGTCGACGATCTCGGTGCTGACTGCCCAGATCTCGCGGTCCAGGTACTTGTCGATCTTGACGCGCTCGACCTTGGGCATCTGCGACGTGGCGAACATCGTCCCGTAGTCGATGGCGCGCAGCGACAAGCGAAACAGCAGGTCACCGATGCCCGACGCGGCCAGCTTGCTGCCCTCGCTGTGCAGCCAGGTCGCCTCAGTGCGGCTCGGCAGGACGAAGCGGTAGACCGTGAGGCGCTGGCCTTCCTTGACCAGCGATTCCCATCGGCCCGTCTCGGTCGCGACCTTGAAGGCGCGCGCGAACTCGTCCAGCGCTGCCTTGCGCTGTTCGTCGGTGGCGTCGTCGGGCAGCTCGGGCCGCTTGAGCGCGGGGTCCTGCGACCAGACGAGCGGGAAGTCTCGGACGATTGAGGTCACTTGGTGGAGTCCTGAGCGGTGTTGATGGTGAAGTCCTGAGCGGTGTTGATGGTGAGTGTGGTGTTCGACGGCACGCGGTATGCGAACCGCGCCGGTTTCTGCTTGCGAGCAGGCCGCCACACGCGGCCCAGCGCGTAGCCGATGAGCCAGGCGGAGAGCAGGGCGATCACGAGAGGCCGATCCTGAGCGCGGATGCCGTCAAGTCGTTCGTCTTGGTCGGCCCGGTGCGGGCCATGCCCTCGAAGCGCATCGTGTTGATGCCGTTCGCGCTGCCCTGCACGGGAATCATCGACACGTGCAAGTTCGGCGTGTAGATGCCGACCGCGCTGCCATCCGTCGTGTTCAGCGTCGCAAGGACATGCTTGTACGAGGTCGAGCCGGTCGCCGTGGCGAAGGTCTGGAGCGCCGGGGTTGCGGTCGCCGTGGAGTCGGCGTCCTCGAGCCAGGACCACTTGACCGTCGATGGCAGGCGCACACAGTCGACCTTGTCCTGGTACGCGCCGACGCCGCCGTAGCCGGGGAGCACCGACATGCCGAGCGTCACGTCGATCTGGAGGTCGCGGATCGTGCGGACGGCGCGAGTCGCCGTGCCGACCGTATTGAAGAACAACGATCCGCCAGCGACCGGCGCGGGCAGGTTCGTGTGAGTCGAGACGGCCGACGGGAACGTGCCCGTGGTGACCGCGGCCCAGCGCGCCACCTGGAACGTGATCTTGATTTGCGGACGTCCGCCCGGCGCGAGGTTGAGCAACGAGAACGCGGTCGGCACGCAGCCGTGGCACGCGTACTGGAGACCCTGAAACAGGAACCGGAAGCGCAGCGCGGGCGTGGTCGCGTTGAGACCGTGGAAGTTCAGCGTCTCGTGGAAGTAGAGGTTGCAGGCCGGATACAGAACGTCGCCGTTCGTCGGCGTCGTGGTCATGCCGGTCAGCAAGTTCAGCGTCGTCGTGACGTGCGTCGAGACAGCGTAGAACTGGCCGTTGCCGCGGCCATCGCCGAGCGAGCCGATGCGGCAAAGCCCACCGGGGGGAAACGTCGCGCTCGCGGTGGTGGTCGGAGCAGTCGCCGTCCCGCCGGTGAGAGTCGTTGATGCCGGCAGCGACGCGGAGACGTTGCCGATGACGTAGCCGAGCAGCGTCTCGAGCGCGGACACCGTCGGGGAGCCGACCGTCGTTGAGCCATGGCCAGCGAGGTCCAGCGTGATGTCGAATGACCCGCCCTGGGTCATCGGAATGTATTCGCCGTCGTCGTGCGCGTACTGCTTCGTGGTTCCCGCGGCTTCCTTCGCCCAGGTCAGGCCGGAGACGTCGAGCGCGGTGACGGAGTTGACGCGGAGCGTGGAGAACGTTGTCGACGTTTCCCCGAACGCTGTCTCTGGCGCGTACTCGAGCGCCGCAAGCACGGAGGCGTTGGACATGCCAGCACCGTCGGACGGACGCGGTCAGTCGCTAAGCGTTAGCGCGTGCGCCGGTAGATGTACGTCAGCACGAACTCGATGAAGTCGACCGCGACACCGACGATCCGCGCGATCGGGGCGCCCTCGATCCAGCACGCATCGGGGTAGGGATACGAGAAGTTGGCCCGCCCCAGCATACCGATCGCCTTGTCGATCTGGAACGCGTCCTCGTCGAGCGTGTCGTCGCGGTCGAGAGCCTGCTTCTTGCCGTCCCGTCCGGTCTGCGGATACGAGACCAGGACATTGAGCGTGACCTGATGTTCCTCGCTGTCCGTGTTGGAGATCGGCGGCGAGAACGTGTTGCCGACGGTGCGGACCTGGAAGCGTCGACGACAGGCGGCCGGATTCTTCTCAGCCCAGTCCTGGAGATCGGCGGCGCCCTCGTTCCGGAATGCGCGGAACTTCACGCCGGTGTCCGACGTCGGTACGAGCGCTTCGATGACGGCGATGGCCCGATCGCGGATGGCCTGCGGGGTGGTGGCGTTCTGCGCGGCGTTGAGCGGCGCTGTGGTGATCTGGAATGCCGTGATTCCGTCAGTGCCGGTCACGCCCGCGACCGTCGCGGTCACGTATGCGTTGTACGCGCGGTCTCGAGCGAAGCCGTTCGCCGCAGAGAGCACGATGGCAACCTCGTACAGCCCGGTCGCGATGTTCGTGACCGTGGGCGCGTAGGCCATGGCAGAGCCGCTATCGAGCACGACAGCCGTGGGCAGTGAGTCCGCGTTGATGGCCGTGCCGGCAGCGTTGGCAACGCCGAAGCAGACGCGGATCGTGTCGCCTACCGAGATCTCGCCCGTGGTCGTGATGCGCCACGAGGACAGCCCATCGCGGGCCGTGATGCCGTTGACCGTGACGGTGATGTACGCGCTGTACTCGACGTCATCGACGAATCCGTTTGCCTCGGTGCAGACGATGGCGGCCTCGTAGATGCCCGTCCCGACGTTGGTCACGGTGGGCGCGTACGCCATCGCAACGCCCTGCTTGAGCACGACGACCGTGGGCAGCGTGTCGGCATTCTGCGCCGCGCCGGACGAGTTGGTCGTGCCGAACGAGATGCGATGCGTATCGCCGAAGCGGATGTTTTCCATTTACTTCGCGATCCAGCCGGTGTTACCCGTGCCGGACTCCTTGATGTACTGCGTGGTGTTGGCGCCGCCGTCCAGCCGGAAGTAACGCGACCCGACCGGGGCAGTGACGGCGCTCTCCGGTGAGCCGTAGCCCTCCCACTGCTGCGCCGGCCCGTCGTGGACCAGCCATGCCTTGGGCGTCGACGTGGAGCTCAAGCCGTTCAGGCTCGCAGCGGGGAACGTCGCGCCGATCGGGGCGTTGTTGCGCAGGACGAACTTGGTGATGTACGCCGGGTCGTTGATGCGCACGAGATACGAGAACGTGGCCGTAGCCGCGTCGTCCCAGCCGACGTTATCCGCGATCTCCAGGTAGACCAGCGGCGTGCTTGCGGTGCCAGCCACGACGCGGATGCCGTACGTGTCGCAGTTGCGCAGCTTGTTGCCGCGCACACGAATCCGGCCTCCGCCTCGATCGGCGAGAATGTCGATGCCGTACAGGCCGCCGCTGTTGCCGTCCGCGCCACAGTCGATCTTGTTGTTGTCGACATCAACGACGCCAGTCGGCGTGAACAGGACGTACGTGCCGCTGCTCGGCGTGGGCGCCTTCTCGCCGGTCGGCGTGTACCAGCCCGTCAGCGTGAGAGTCGTCGACGTGTTGGAAATGACCGAGCCGACCGCGGTTCCGATTCGCACGGACCAGCCGGTCCACTTGTCCGTCGTCCAGCCAGCGCCAGTGCGAACCAGCGTGGTCGCGGTGACGCTCGTCGAGGTGTTCGTCTCTTGCGCGTACACGCCGCCCGAGGTGCCGTTTGCCGCGCCGCCCACGCCGTTGACGCGGATGCCCTTGTTGCCGCCGAGCGCGTGGATCCGGTTGTTCTTGACCACCACTCCAGCGGGCTGCCAGTTCAGGGCGCCGCTGCCCTCGTATTCGATGTTGATGCTGGCCGGGTGCGCGCTGTTCGTCGGAGAGCGGTCGTAGATGTAGTTGTCATCGATGGTGATGTCATCGGCGAAGTGGTCCACGTTGATCGGGGACCAGCACGCGCCGGTGAAGTCGCACACGATCCGGTTCTTGTACAAAACAACGTCGGTGGCGGCGCTGATCGCGACTGAGCCCTCGATTGCGCACTTCGTGACGCGGTAGTTCCGCGCCATGTTCTCCTGCCCTTGCGCGAGCGGCTGCGATCCGGAGATTGACAGCGACGAGTTGACCGTGCGGCCAGCGTTATTCGGGTTCCACCACAGGCCAAGCTTGGTCTTTTCGATCGTGACGTCGCGAGGCGCCTGGTCGTTGCCCTGGGGCTCGGTGTCGAAAGCCGTCGCGTAGACGTTGATGAACGAGCATCCCGAGACGGTCACGTCCTCGGTCTTCTGGCCGATGGTCACGCCGTTCCGTGCGGACATGTCGCCACGGCACCGAGAGATCGTGATGTTGCTCGAGTAGTTCAGTGTGTCGTCGTCGCTGGAGTATCCCATCCAGATGAAATCTCCGTAGCTCTGGCGGAACACGCAGTCTTCGATCGTGATGTTCTGCGAGCCGCGGATCTGGATGAGGTGATTGCGCGGGTCAGCCTGCGTCGTGTGATTGATGCCCGTCGCCGCGTCGAGGTAGCCGACCTTGTAGCCGCGGATGAGCGTGCCGGTTCCACCCGTGCAGCCCGTGAAGGTCGTGGACGTCTTGCCCGTGTACGTGATGGTCTGCGTACCGGCGGGCGTGACCAGATACATTGTGCCCGACGATGGAAAGCCAGTCGTTGAGGTGACGCTCCACGTGCCCGAGCTCGCCGCGCTGCCATCGGAGCCGGTCGCGATGGTCGTAACCGCGTTGCCCCAGTTGCCATCGAAGATGATGTTGCGGATCGTGACGTTCGTGCGGTTGTCGATGCGGAGCAGCGGAACCGTAGAGTTCGGCATGCCGGCCGGGTGCTTGATGACCGTCTTACCCGCCTCGCCGATGATCTCGATGTTCGATGCCTGGACGTCGAGGGACCACGCGAAGACGCTATCCTGCTGGATGACGTAGGTCCCGCCGGGCAGATACAGCTTGGCCGTGGTCGAGCTCGCCACCGACGCCGCGATCGCGTTGGTCAGCGGCGTGTTGTTGACGGTCGCCCCGTCCGCCACGGCCGCGTAGTCGCTGACCGCGTTGACTACGCGGACAAGGGCGCCACCACCAGCGGCGAATCGAGGCAGTACGGGCATCGCGCCTACAATGGGAGGCGCGGGATGGGCGGAGCAGGGTTACTCAGGAGGCGATCACCTCTGCTCGTGGCCTCGCCATCGCGTGAGCCGAGGTGCGTCTCGTGGGCGAGGCAGCCGCTGGCGGCATCGACACCTCAGCGCGGGCACGTGCCATCGCGCGCACACTGGTGCGTCGCACCGTAGCGCCGGCCGGCGTAGTGGCGATAACCTCGATCCGCGGACGTGCGCTCGCCGCTGTGCTGGTCCGCCTGGTGATGGCCGGTGCGGGCGTCCCGATGCTCGCCGATGCCTGAGCAGTGGCAGTAGCGCTGGCCGCGATCTGAGTCTTCCGCGTCGCGGTGGTCTGCGCGATCGTTGCCGTGGCGGTGACGGACGCGGCGGCCTGGGTCGTGGCGGTCCGCTTGACTGCGGCGACCGTGGCCGTAGCCGTGGGGCCCGCCGCTACCTGGGTGAACGCGGTGCGCTTCGGGGTGACCAGCGTTGCCGTGGCAGTGGCGCTCGCGGCAAGCTGCGTCTTGCGCGTCGCAACCGGCTGCGCGATGGTGGCAGTTGCGGTGGCCGACGCTGCAACCTGCGTGGTCGCCGCAGCGCTGGCTGTGGCGCCCGCGATCGTCGCAGTCGCGGTGACCGAGGCCGCGACCTGGGTGAGCTGGACTCGCCTGGCGTTGGCGATCGTCGCGGTCGCGGTTGGACCCGCAGCAACCTGCGTGAACGCCGTGCGCTTCGTGGCTGTGATTGTCGCGGTTGCCGTCGAACTCGCCGCAACCTGCGTGCTCCGTGCGACCGTGGCGCCTGCGATCGTGATCGTGGCCGTCGGGCCGGCGGAGACCTGGGTGGTCGGGGCGTACTGATAGGCGAGCAGGTAGATCTGCGCGCCCTCGCTCGACGTGCCAGCGAACGTCCCGGCGTACGTGCCGGCCGAGCCGACGTTCGCGTAGAACGTCGACATCTGGATGTAGCCGACCGGATCCGGATCGCCCTCGGCCGATGCGGCCGTGATCTTGGTGAAGGTGGGCGAACCGGACGACGTGAACGTGTGCAGCTGGCCAGTGTTTGCGGTGCCGCAGACAAATGCGATCAGCAGTGCCGGTCCGGTCGTCGTGACCGATGAACTGGTGATGCTCGCCGCGCTCGTGCGCTCGACGAAGCTCGATGCTTTCAGGAAGCAGGAGCCCTTGATCTCGACGAGCGCAATCGTTGCCTCGTCTTGCGCGGTGCCCGAGAACGAGCCCCACGCGACCGTGCCGGTCTGCCCGGCGCCTCCCTTGTTCGGGTTGGCGATGTAGATGCCGGTCTTCGAAGACGGGAACGATGCGTATGCGTTCGGTCCGCTCTCGAGCGTGAACGTGTTGCTCAGGTTGCCCGTCGGCGCCGTCGGCGATCCGGTCGCCCACTCGCCGCGCGCGATGGCCACGAGCATGGCACCGCCAGAGGTCTGCGTCGTGATCGCGTCGGTCGTCGTCGTGCCAGGCACGGTCGAGCCGGGGACGAGCAGATGCTGTTTGATCGTCGCGCTGCCGATGCCAAGCGCGGTTCCGCTCTGTGTTGCTCCGGCAATCGTGGCGGTGGCCGTTGCCGAAGCGGCGACAGACGCAAATGGTCCGCCAGCCGGAGGAACGTCGAGAAACTCATCGTCAACGATCGGATCGAACGCATCCAGATCGAGGAGGAGCGTTCCGAACGCGTCCCGCCCCGACGCACCGCCGAGTGTATTGGGTGCGCGGTAGAACAGCGCCATGGGTCACCCGTTCGCGATGGTGATCTGCATCTCCGGGATGCCGCTCGACGTGGAGTCGGCAGCGACCATGACGAACAGTGCGGAGTTATCGAAAACGATCGGAAGCCCGGTCAGGTCTGGACCCTTGGTGCCGCCATCGTTGTTGATGCGGACGCGAGCCGATACGAGCCGGCGCAGGACGAGCACATTGAACGTGCCGGCGGTCGAAACAGTGCTCGTGACCGATTCGATCTTCTGGACGCCCGTATCGCCAGCCTGGAGCGGAAGCTGGATCATGCGGCCGATCGTTGGCGCCACGCCCGTTGCGATCGTTCCTGTGGTGCGGCCGGTCGTGCCGGACTGGTTCGTGTACGTCACGGCGATAGACTGGCTGCCCGTGAACGCGGTGACCGTCTCCAGCCAGATCTGCGTGCCGCCGTAGTCGCCACCCGGAATCCTCGACGAGTACGACGGCTGCGATGCGAGCGTCGTGCTTGCGTTGAACGCGTACGCGCCAGCCTTGAACAGCATGTCGTAGACACGAAACCGGCAGGCGACGGAGCTTCCGAAGTCGAAGTTGGTAACGTATCCGGTGTTCGATCCGCCGAACGCGTTGATGGTCGGGCAGCCGGTCGTTGCGTCGGTTGGGACCACGCCGGCGGCGGTCGAAGATCCGGCGAGCGTTCCCGCTCCGGGGTTGCCCGCGATGTCGAACAGCGAATACCAGATGCCAGCGACCGTGGTGCGCGTGGTCGACTTGAACCAGGTGACGTCCTGTCCGGCCGCCATCGCCGCGACCAGTCCGTCGCGCGTCGTGATCGCCATTAGGGCAGCGTCCCGGGCAGCGACAGCGTCAGATCGCCGATCGCGATCGTCAGGTTGTTTCCCGCCGTGAGCGCCACCGGCGAGGGAAGGTCATCAGCGCCCAGGAACGTGCCGGCCGTCGATGCGGTCCAGAACGAGACGTGCGTGACCGTCTCGGTCGTTGACACGCTGGTCCAGGTGACCGGAGCCGTGTTCGAGATGGACCCGGACGCCGCGGCAGATCCAAACGTCACCGCCTGGCGCGTGGTCTCCGTGGCCGCGTTGGTTGTGCCAGCGCTGCCGGGCGACCCCGTGTGAAGCTTGCAGTAGAACGCGGCATTCGCCGTGTACGTGGTGCGCCCGACGAGCGCATCCAGCATCTGGTTCTTGGTCGCGTCCGCGAATGAGCCCATGCCCGCAACGTGCGTCGGGGCTTGCTACGGACGGAGAGTTAGCGACGCGTGATGGGAAGGCGCGGACTCTGCCCGCTCGCACCGCCCCCGCCCGAGTCAGTCGGGAACTTCGGCTCACGGACCAGCTGCTCATAGCGCTGCGTGTACAGGCGCGTAGCGAGCTCGAGCGCGGTCGTACTGCCGGATCCGGCGATGACCTGGTTCTCCGCCACGAGCATGTTCGCGCGGTAGATGACCAGATCGCGCAGGACCTCGGTGTTGCGCACCTTGCGGAGTAGGACCGCGTCGGCCAGGGCATCCATGCGCACGGCCTGGAACGCCTCGGCCACGATCGACGCGCCCTGGTCATCGTGATAGTCAGGCCCGACGCGATCGATCCAGCCCGGGAAGCGGTTGTCCACGTCGCCCGGCGTCACGAGGTTCTTGGCCTGGTAACGCACGAGGTCGGCAAACGAGTAGCCGACGACATCAACCGAGTTGACCGTGTACGCCCAGCGCAGGCGGTACCCGGCCTGACCGGCGTAGCGATCCGCGTCCACCTCCACGTCGGAGCCGGACATCACATCGGTCAGGTTTGCCGCAGTCGCGGACCACGTGGAGTTGACCGCCACGGTGATACGCGTGCCCTGGAAGGTCGCCTCGTCGTCGTAGTCGTTGACCAGCGGATGCCGCAGTTGGATGGTGTTGTCCGACACCGAGAGGACTTCGACGCGCTCGCACGTCTTGTTCGCCGCGGTCAGGAGGTACACGCGCCCGCGCGCGATGCCCGTGCCGGTGTCGACCGTGATCGTCTGGTCGCCGCGAACCGCCGCCGTGCTCAGCAACGTGTCGACCGAATCGACCGAACACGAGCCGGTTGTGGCGGTCTGCGCCGGGCTGGTGTCGTCGTCCGAGGACAGCCAGACCTGCACCGTAGGCGTACCGGACGGTCGGTACAGCTCGGGTGGGTCATAGAAGAACGACTGGCCCGAGACTCCGAATGTGATTTCCTGGTGCCTCATGGCGTGCATGCCCCATGCTCGGCGGCGAGAAACTGCGCAAACGGAGCGACGCGCAGAGACCACAGTCCAGCGAGGTCGTTGTCCTCGAAGTCGATATCGGCCACCTTAAGGCAGCCAATTCGCTCGCGGCATTTCTCGCAGCGGGCACCGATCTCCCACTCGCGTCGGACAGCAGATCGGGCGTAGAACAGCTCTACCGTCGGACCGCTAACAGCGACGAGCGCGCTGCTGATTGCGTGACCAACGAGCTTGACCCCGGCGACGCTGTTCTCGACCGCGCTCACTTGGTGCACCAGTGCCCGAGCTTGCCCGTCGATCGGTCGCAGATTCCCTCGACGAGCGCACGGAACTTCCAGAGCGCTTCATGGTCGGGCATGTGCCGGAATGGGTTGTGGTCGGCCTTGAGCGAGACGTGCGGCTTGTTCTTGGTCCGCAGGTAGAACACCAGCTCGGCGTACTCGTGAGCGAGTCGCGGCATGGCGCACGTTCGAACGGACGCCTCGAAGTTCACCGTTCCAAGCTCGGTTCCGGGCACAGCCTGGATGCCCTCGCAGATGCGGCCGATGCGAGCGCAGGCGTTCGCCCAGCGCTCGTCGATCGCAAGCGGGTTCTTGTAGAGAAGGTCCGGCCGCCACGGGGTGGCGTTCCGCAGGCGCGCTTGCTCGTTCTTGGTGATGTCGTACTCGACGCCACCAGTCGCGGCCAGCGCGGCCTCTTGCAGTGCGCCGGGTCGGCTCACTTCTTGTCGCCCTTCGACGGCGCGTCGGCCTTGATCCCGTTCTGCGCCAGCAGTGCGGTCAGGGCGGCGATCTGCGCGGCGCTCTGCTCCTGCATGAGCGAGAACTGCCTGCGCTGCTCCTCGAGCATGCTAGCCATCGAGGACGACTGCGAGGCAGCGGCCTCGGCGGTGCGCTCCTGCGCGTTCTTGTGTGCGTTCTCGCGACGAGCGTTCTCTGACGTGGTCGCGGAGAGTCGCGCGTCGCGCTCGGCGATGCAGTGCGGGCACGGCTTGTTCACGCCGGTGGCCGCGTCGACGCCGTACGTTCCGCGCGCGCATGGCGTTGCGGTCTTGATGCTGTCCACGAGCACCGTGGTCGGGTCGAGGTTGCCCGCGGCGAGGAGGGCGGCCGGACACTGCGACGGTTCGAACCAGCCGAGGTGCCGGCCCTTCATCTTGACGTAGGTGCCGTATGGCGTGTTCGGATCGAGATGAGCTGCGGCGTTCGTCAGCACGACGTTGACCTGATGGCCGTCGTGGCGAACCACCGTGACGAATCGGACGCCCTGGGCAGGTCGGCGATCCTCATAGTCGCCCTGGTGGCCGCGCTGCGGGAACTTCTCCTTGCGGCGAACCTGGTTACCCTGCTCGTCGGTCGCGATGATCCACCGCTCGCGGTCCGACAGGTTGTAACCGGGATTCGAGGACGGGGTCATCGACCAGAAACAGGGCTCGCGCCCGATGTCTTCAACGCTCATGTTGCTCCGAGAAAATGGGGAAGCCCGCCGAGGGCGCGGGCGGTGTGACCGTTACGCGATCACGAGGTAGCTGTACTTGTAGGTCGCAGCGGCGACCGGAAGCACAGAGTGGCGGCACGAGGCCGTGGTCGTGGTGACGGCGCCCTGGGTGGGCTGCGCCTCGGTGACCGCGTTGGAGCTCGAGAGCAGCGTCCAGAACACCGCGCGCGGCGTCGACGCGTACGCGCCATCGACGAACGTGAACGTGATGTTCGCGGTCGCCTGCGCCTGGCCGGTGCCAGCCGAGGTGACCGTGATGATGCCGGCCTGGTCGTTGGAGCCGGCGGACACCGCGACCGAGGCCGTGGTACCCCAGCCCGCGCCGAGAGCGAACGCGGCAGAGGTTGCGGCGGTACCGAGTTCGGCGCCGATGCGACCAGTGGTCGACGAAGAAGATCCTTGAATCTGAGGCATGGTCGTTTCTCCTTACGTGGCCTTGGAGATGATCGCGGTGCCAGAGCCGTCCTGCAGCTCGGCGACACCAGCGCGCAAGGTCATGACGAGGTCCGTCGCGCGGCCCTTCGCCTGGCGCTGCGTCTCGAAGCGCGGGAGGCGCTTCCAGAGCATGCCGAACGTGGTCGCGCCGCTCGCGTCGTTGTACGCGGTCGACGGGCAGAAGCACGCGCCGACCGAGTCGACGCCCGCGTTTGCCGTGTCGAGGAGACCGTTGGCCACCACGGGGTACCCGCGGAAGTCCATGATCTCGCGGTTCGACTTCATGCCGTTGTCCGAGCGCGGGGCGTAGCCGATGAGGCGATCCGCCGAGAGCGCGTAGACGGCCGCAGCCGCGTTGGTCGTGACGAGCGAGGTCTCGAGGTACGCGCACGGCACGTTGTCGAGCACGTACACGATCGCGTCGGCGTTCGTGCCGCGCGAGCGGATGCCCTGCTGAGCGGTCAGCATGTTCGCGACGGTCAGCGCGGTGTTGGTCGTGCCCGCCGAGTTGGACAGGCCCGAGAACAGCGCCGCGAAGTCGTCATCGAACGCGAGCTGCATCACGGCGAGCATCTGGCTGGTGAACAGGTTCATCAGCTCGAGCGCGTCGATCGCCGAGTCCTCGGCGACGTTATCCGTGAGCGCGTGCGCCACGCCGTACTCGGCCGCGGTGCACGTGACGCCGCCGGTCGAAACCGCGGTGTTGCCGAGCGCGCCGCCTTCCGAGGAGTTGAACGCGGTGGCCACACCGGCGCCGCGATCGTTGGGCGAACCCCAATACGACGTCTGGGTGGGGATCTTGATGGCGTTGGTCGCCTTGCCGATCGCGGAGAACTCGCGGCAGTAACGCATCGCGAGACCGGGCTGCTCGGAGAGCGCCAGGATGATGACCGGCTCGACGAGGGACGCGTTGGTCACGTCGTCGAGGGAGGCCGTGGAAATTTCGCTGGTCATGAGAATGGCTCCGTTGCCCGTGCGCTAGCGCAGCTTGACGGCGCGTCCCTTGAGCGAATTGTTGCGAGCCTCGCGGTACGCGATTGCCCCCTTCTCCTTGAGATAGGCGAGCTGATCCGTGACCGGCCAGCGCGCGAAGTCGCTCATCACGAGCGAGGTATTCGGCGCTGGCGGGGCCCCACGATTCGATGCGGGGTGCGCGTTCGTCGGCTGTGCCGGCGGTTGGGCGGCTGGGGTCGGAACGGCAACAGGCGCTGCGGCCGGTGCCGGCGCGCTTCCGAATCCATCGAAGTAGTCCTTGATCCACATCTCGACGTCGGGCGGATCCTCGGCAGCGAACGCCTTCTCTGCGCGCTGGTACTGGCTGTCCGAGAGCTTGGTCGCGAGACCAGCCTTGTTCAGCGCGCGGTCGAGAGAGCGAAGCCGGATCGGGTCCGGCGTGATCGCGGCAGATGGATCGTCCTTGGTCTTGGTGGGCGCGGACTGCTTCGGTGCGGCAACGCGACGAGCTTCGGCGTAGAAGCTGTCCCGAGCACGGGCAAACGCAGACTCGGCAACGGACGCGATCTTCGCGTCGAGTTCGGCCTGCGTGAGCGTGATGCTCGGCCCCGATGCGCCTGGGGCCGGTGCTGGCGGTGCTTCGACCGGAGGATCGGCAGGAGCAGAATTGCCCCCGCCACCGGCGTCGACCGCAGACATCAGAATGCGCTTGATCTGGTTCATCGTTTTCCTGCCGTTTTCCTGCCCGTTGCGCCGGAGCCAGCGAATTGCCCAACGCGGCGGGCCACCGTGGCCACCGTTGTCGTGTGCGCGCGCAGGTGCGCTAAGAGTTGCGATGTCGACGCACGACGACGGGCGCAGCTCCGCCGGTGAACGAGTCGAACGACCGCGCGCTATTCAGCGGCAGCGGGATCGACGGCCGGATCTTCGCTCGGAGGATCTTCGGCTGCGGCGGGACCCGCGGCCCCGTTCTCTTTCGCCGACGCCTCGCCCGGGGCGCTCGACGTGGAGCCGTTTAGCGCCATCAGTTCCTTCATTAGATCGACGCGCCACGTCTCGAGGAAGTAGTTTTCCTCGATCGCGGACTTCGCCTCGTCGGGCGTCGCGTCCGGGTGCGAGCGCATCCACATAGCCACCGTGTTGTCGAGGCCGGCAGTGCGGCGCTTCTCGAATAGCGTCTGCTCGGCGATCGGATCGAGCGGTGTCTCCGACTCCGAGAACTCGATGCGGAACCCAGACGGGTCGAACGTCATCGAGGGCAGGTCCACCTTGCACACCGCCGACATCACGACGCACAGCTCACGTTCGAACTGGCGCAGCGGAACCTGTTGCTGGCGGCGAATCTCGCGCAGGGGTAGGCGCATCAACTCGCGAGCCTCAGCGCTTTGGACGCCCTGATGTTCGACGAGCGCGGGAGACAGCCCGTAGTTCTGCGCGACGTGCTGCAGGATGTGGTTGGTCGTGGACGAGAACATGTCCAGGTCCATCGACATGTCGACCGTGTTGACCGACTGGCCATCGGCGAGCTCGCCCGGAACCTCGGAATCAGCGGCCTGACCTCGGGGCGTGCTAGTGCCGTCGCCCGTAATGATCGTCTGCTTCGTCGCGCTCTTGCTCTCCTTAAGGAGCAGAATGTTGTTGAACCAGATCGCGAGGTGCGCGGCCTTGATGTCCTCGCCCTCGAAGCCAGGCCAGAAGCCAGGAGACGGTGGGCCGAGCACGACAGGCACCCACGGGCACACGCCGAGTTCGTGAACCTGCACCGATCCGCCGATGACGGACAGATCCTCGCGGAGCTGGAACGACTCGTGGTCGCTCCATACCGTCCACTTCGGTTCATCTCCGAGTCCGCGCGCCGTGCGGTACGAGGTGCGAATCATCCACGCCACCACGAGCGTGTTGTCGTTCGGGTGCATGATGGCGCGGGCGTTCGCGGGCGTGACCACGTCGAGCACGGCTTCGCGCTCGAGGTTCGGTTTGACGCGAACCCTGAACCCGACGAGCAGCGCGCGGTGGAGATTGAGCAGGCGAGACGCCTCGACCATCCGCTCGTCGATCCGGACCATCGCCAGCAGGTCCTGATAGATGGGGTTGGTCGCGTCGTCGACGAATCGCTTGGCCGGCTCCGAATAGACCGTGCTCAGCTCGTTGACGATGCGGCGTGAGACGTTGTTGAAGCGAGCATACGGCACCCACTTCTTGCGCAGTTCCTTGACCGTCGCATCGCGGAACTGGTCCTCGATGAGCGTGCGCATCGTGCTCTCGCCGCCATCGCGGTAGAGCTCGTCACGCACGGCGTGGCGCTGGTTGCGCGCCTGCTCCTCTGGTGTCGCGTACTGCGCTTGCAGGTACCTCGTCATCTCGTCGAGGTCGAGCGGCCCGATGCCGATCGCGCCCGATGGCAGCGTGGCGAGCACTTCGAACAGGGAGACCGTCTTACGCGGCGTCTCGGCGGTCTGGTCCATTGCCAGCAAACACCGTCATGCCTGCTCGCTCGCCAAAAGCTTTAGCCTCGGACGCTCGATCGCCCACAGCATGTAGCGCAGGGCAGCAGTCCAGTGGCTCTTATCGGTCGGCCCCTTGCGCATCGTCTCAGCCTGTCCACGCTCGTCGCGCTGGCAGGACTCGATCGCGTCAACCAGCTTCGGTGCGACGATGGTTCCGTCAGGCAGCTTCTCGACGAATAGGCGCGTAGCACCGCTCGCACTACGGATCAGAGTCTTGATGACCTCGATTCCTGGATCCTTGGGCACCTTGCCGTGGCCGTCATTGTCGGCATTGTACGCGGCCGGCTTGATGTGAAACCCGGCGTTGGAAAACTGGGTGTAGACGGACTTGTGCGTCTTGGCGTTCTCCTTGTCGACGAGGTCGGCCGGGTCTGCGCGCATCAGAACCTGGTTGCCGTTCGGGTTCCGCTTGCCGTCTGAGGTGAGCAGGTTTAGGTGGCGCGGCCAGAGCCACTTGAACAGCTCGTTGATGTGAGCCTCGGTGGTGTTCTGCTCGGTGTTGATCTCGCCGCGCACGAGCCAAAACGGCCTGGTTGCCGTGCCTGCACGCCGAGCCGCGAAGTACGCCGCGCGCTCGGTCGGCCGGACGAACGCCTGAGCGAACAGCGTGACGTGCCACAGCGCCCCGGGGTCGTGACCGCCGAGCATCTTTCGGGCCGCGCCTAGCTCGTACTCGGTGACGTCCTCCCAAGTCTCGTCGAACTCGATCAGGTTCACGTCGCGATTCCACTCGGCGTATGTGGCGAGCTCGGGCAGGAGATCCGGAAGCTCGTGTGTCACCGGGTCGCCGTAGCGGCGCAGGAACTCGCGGGCACTCATCGTCTCCTTCGCGGTCTCGAGAAACGACTGTGTGATGAACGGCGAGCGGAAGATCGAGAGCGTGCGGCGGTGCCACGACTTGGCCTTGATCAGCTTGTCGCGCAGATCGCGGAACGCCGGGTCGTCCTTCGCCGTCGCGGTTCCGATGCGCTTGCATCGCCCGTTCTTCGCCGCGCGGCCGCGGCTGATGATGTCGTTGTGCGTCGACACCATATCTTGCTTCTCGTCCTCGGCGGTCCATGACAGGTTAGAGCCCTGCACCGGCGAGCCGGCCGACGCGGATTGTTTGTGGGTCGACTGAAAAAATATCGACGACCCGTCGCACATTTCGAAGCCCTCGAAGTTCCGCCGCATGACGTACTTGCCCCACGTCGGGCGGTACATCGCCTCCATGGCCTTCTGCACGAGGCCCAGGCGCTTGAGCGTTGGCGCGAATTGGCCGCCCATGCGCCCCTCCCCCAGATGCTCCTGCCATCGGAAGTAGTGCCACATCGCAAGCGCGGCGGTCTTGCCCGCGCCCTCAGATCCGTGCACGAGCTGGCCAAGCGGTTCCTCGTCGGCGTGCAAGATGATCGGCTCTTGGTCGGCCGAGCAGTACCAGTCGAGCGGATTCGTGGGCATGTCGGCCCAGCGCGGACGTTCCGGGTCTTCGATGGTGCGCAGGTCGGCCGTGTCGTACACGCCGCCGAACGTCCGCACGTTGATCACGCGCATCGGAGGTGCGCCATCCACCATGATGCGGCCACGCTCCACGTCGGTCACGACCGTCCATAGCCGGACGCTCATGTCCACGAAGCGATCGACGCCGTCGAGCTCGGCGCTGATCTCGCGCTCGGCTCGCTTCTCGCGATAGCTGAGGTCGGTCTCCACCTAGTTGCGACCGCCGCGCAGGCGCGCGACGGTACGCTCGAGGCGCGCGACGTAGTTCCGGCGCTCGCGGACTACGGTGTACTCACCGGCTGCGCGGTGCATCGAGACGCACGCGACGAGCAGTTTGACCGCGTCAGGAATGCAGGCGTCGGCGCCGTCGAGGATGTCGCGGGCCTTCTGCTCTACGTAGATGGCCAGCTGGGTCAGTGTCCGTTCGCGCTCGACGGCGCTGATACAGCCATCAGGAGCCGGCGCTGCCTCCTCGTCGGTCTGCGCTTCGATGCGTGTCGCGGGCGGCGGCGTGCGAACCATGCACTGGTGGCACTGCTCGAGCTTCCCGAACAGGCGAATGCCATCGCGGTCGTGGATGTCGCAACGCAGCTTCTCGCCTACTGGGAGCCAGGACACCGGAGCAGGGTCATCCAGTGGGCTACGTGCGGCGCAGAGTTACGCTCCAGCCATGCCGCGCGAGATCATCATCCTGAATCAGCCGCTTCGTCGTCGCGAGTCGAAGTCAGGCAAGGCGCGATACACGATCGAGATCCGCTCGGAGCCGCTCATCTTCGATCCGGACCGCATCGAGAAGCAGCTGTGCGCGCAGGTCGCTGAGAGCATCGCCGCGACGCTACGCGACCAGGTCCAGGCCATCACGCAGACCGCAGCGCCGGCCACGCTCAAGGCGCGCCAGGTCGCGGCGAAGGCGTACGCGCAGGGCAAGCCGTACGCGGTCAAGCGGTACAGCGGCGGCAAGATCGGCGCGATGCCACCGGGCAGCGGTGACAAGCTGTTCAACGACTCGGGCAGGTTCGCGCGGAGCATCGTCGCGGCGCCCAACAAAGGCGGCTACACGGTCAACATCGCGGCGAACCGGCTCACCGATGATGTGGCCGTGCGGATGTTCGCCAGGCTGGCCGAGCTCGTGCCGAGCTTTCGTGACCAGCGCAGGCTGCTCGAGGATCCGCGAGTCGTGAATGCGCTCAAGGTGCCGCTCGTGAACAAGCTGCCCGAGACGCAAGACCAGGTCAGCCAGGCGAGGGCGAGGGCGATTGGCGGTGTCGTGCTGCAGACGGTGCTCAGGGCGGTGTTGGCGGCGTAATCGCATTAACGCGTCCGCAATATCGGCACGAATCGCGCTCATTTAACGCGCCGCGTGACCAAACATTTTGAGGAGTTGGCGGAATTTCCCTCAAAGATTCGAGATCGGAAGAGCTCGTGTAGGGAA
>ERZ869925.79-NODE-79-length-53428-cov-8.615142_pt1 | contig 53428 bp, 69 predicted proteins | sample MGYA00579311_ERZ869925 | MGnify/ENA primary metagenome ERZ869925 (study PRJEB32216, sample SAMN09231817) | wastewater metagenome | place: USA: Maryland | collected 2016-07-30 | study: EMG produced TPA metagenomics assembly of the PRJNA472060 data set (Reclaimed water...
GGTGGTGGTCATGGGTGAAAACCGGATTCTCTTGGTTCAGATGAAGTCGTCCCGAGGAATGCCCGCCCGCCAGCGGTACTGCGAAATCGCCGCCAAGAGACTGAGCCAGGAAGTGATGTGTTTCGAGGAACAGAGAACATGAGTTCGTGCGCCGCAACAAATGCGAACCAGATGGAGCAACGACGATGATCATCAGCCTGTTCAAACAAGAGATCCTCCGCATTTCGACTTATCCACGCCACGACCGCACGGAGGAGAACCGCCTCCTCATCGAGGCGGCCGAGGCGCGCGGGCGGGAGGGTAGAATCATCGAGCGGCTCGTTGAGGTGGCGGACGGGGTCTGCGGCCCGCACCCGGTGCCCGAGTCGACCACCGACGTCATTGAGCTGCTCAACGCCATCGAGCGCGCCTACACGACGGAGCGCCTTGAGCGGGCGGCGGCAGCCCGCGACCACGCAGCCCGCGAGAAGGCATCGGTCGAGACCATCGAGCGCCAGGACGAGCGCCTTACGGCCGTTCGGAAAGCGCTCGCCGGCCTTCCCGACGTCGAGCCCTACCCGGAGGACGACGAGATCGACGAGCACGAGCGGTCGCTCCGCACCGGTGGGCGGGTCATCCCACCCGAGGAGCAGATCCGCCGGTTGCGCGTCGATCTTGAGGCAGCCAAGGACCTTGCGGAGGTGAGGCGCGTGGGGCTCACCGCCGAACGCGAGAACACGGGCGCCGCGCTCCACAGGTTGGCGCTGGCGCAGAACGAGCTGGAAGCGCTCAAGAACCCGGAGTGCATCGACGAGGAGCCGGACAACTCGGATATGTCCCCGGAGTATCGAGAGGCGCTAGCGGATGCGCACGCGGCCTACTACTCGGTGTCACGTTAATCATGGTGTCACTTCCCCCGCGTGCGGTGGGCGCTGGTTGGTTCGGATGGCGTAGGCGAGGAGCATTCGCGTTCTTGGGATCGGCGAAGAGTACAGAGTAGCCGACTTACTATCTGCGCTCGACGAACTGGCCGCCCTCCGCGCCCGCGTGGCGGAGTTGGAGGCCGAGCTTGCAGCAACGGGTGACCAGGCCGACGGCGAGGCGCCGGCCTCGGTCTACTCCGAAGCGGGCGTTGTCCGGTTACCGTTCGATCGCTCCTCTTGCCGTCGCTGCTCGGGCGGGACGAGCCCGTGCGACTGCGAGGACGGGCAGTTGGGAGTCGCAGTGGGTGTGGCTGGCGATGCTTGTTCTGCAGGGAACGAGTGCGGCCGTTTGGGTTGCCCAAACTGTCAAGACTGAGCCGCAGCCGCAACGCCCGCCCCGCACCCACGGGGCGGGCGTTGGCGTTTTGTGGCACCCTTCGGACCCATGCAGACCATCAACGTGCAGATCCCGGCGGCCACGACGGACACGCCCACCCCGAACGACGCGGCCACGTTCCCATTCGCCGAGCGGGCGTTCCAGCTGCCTCGGACGCTCGACTCGTCCGACTCCCCGCCGCGGCTGCTCCACGCTTCGCTGCACGGCGCCGCCGCGGTCACCGCCCAGCTGTGGGCCGAGGTGGCGGACGGCGTCTGGGCCCTGGTCGGCACCCTCACGATCGCCGCGGCGGCAACGCTGCAGCCGGTGGTCCCAAACACGGCCGGCGCCGCAACGGCCTGGCCGGGCCGCATGGCGATCCGGCTTACGGTCGCTGCCGCCACGGCCGCCACCCTGCGCCTTGCGGCCTCGCCGTGACCCGCTTTCGCCGGGACGTGCGGGACGCACAGCTCAAGGAGATGCACGCGCGCAACGCCCGGGCGAACGAGGAACGCGCGCGGCGCTTTGCACGGGTCGAGCAGGAGCGCGCGGCGGCGGCCGCGGAGGAGGAGCGGGAGCGCGCGGAGGACGCGGCTCTGGGGCTCACGTGGGACCAGGCGGCTGCGCTCCTGAAGCGCAAGGCCTCGGTGCTCGCACGGGAGCGTGGGGTAAGCCGGGTGGAGGCCGCCAAGCTTTCCGACTGCCACCAGCTGCTGCGGATCATGTTACGTTGACCAACGCGACCACGCGTCCGCCGCGGCGCCGCTTATCAGCCCCTGGATGGTCCGGGGGCTGATGGCGTTTTGTGCGGTACACTCGCCGCATGATTCGACTTGACGCCATCACGGGCAGCCCGCGTGTCGCGCGCCTCGACCGGCTCGACGCGTACTTCAGCGGCCAGCAGTACGCGGGGCTGCGCTACGACTGGGATGGCCGTTTCGGTGAGGCCGCCGACATCGCCCCCGGGTGGTTCGTCCCCTACTCCCAGCGCCGTCCCAGGCTCAACCTCGAGCTGGCCCGCCGGGCCGTGACCCGCTTCACAGCGATGTTGTTCGGCGAGGGGCACTTCCCCGCCATCGTGGTGGAGGACGACGAGGACGCGTCCGACTGGGTGAACGAGCTGGCGAAGGAGGCGTCGCTGGCGGTGCGGATGCACGAGGCCCGGAACAAGGGCGGCGCGGCCGGCACGGTGGGCATGTCGTTCGCCTTTGTGGACGGGCTCCCGCGGCTGGAGATCCACCGCGCCAAGCACCTGTGGGTGGAGGCGTGGGCAGACCGGGCGAAACTCCGCCCCCGCTCGGTGCTCAAGGTCTGGCGGGACGAGCGCCAGGTCGTGGAGAACGGGAAGATCGTCAAGCGCGTCTTCTACACGGTGCGCCGGTGGACCGAGATGGTGGAGACCGTGTGGGAGCCGATCCCGGAGGCGGTCGCCAAGACCGACACCTGGGACACCGTGATCCCGTCGGTGACGGTGGAACACGGGTTCGGGTTCTGCCCGGTCTACCTCGCGCAGAACCGCCCCGACTCCGAGTCTGAGGACGGGGAGAGCGACTACTCGGGCTTCGATGACGACATGGATGAGGTGAACCGACTCGTCTCCGCCACCAGCAAGGGCACGATCGCGAACGTCGACCCCACGCTTGTGATCAAGGCCGACCCGGCGCTCAACCAGGGGGTGCTCCGCAAGGGCACCGACAATGCGATCTTCAGCCCCGGCGGCGCGGAGTACCTGGAGCTGACCGGCGCCTCGGTGACGACCGCCGTGGGGCTCGCCCGGGACCTTGTGGGATGGATGGACGAGTCGATGGGGCTTGTGGTCGCCACGCCCGAGCAGCTGTCGGGTGCGGCCCGTTCGGCGGCGGCGCTCCGCATGCTTTACGCCCCCATGACGGCCCAGGTCTCAATCCTGCGCGAGCAGTACGGGGCGCTTATCGTGGCGGTGCTCACCGGCATGCTTCGCGCCTCGCGCCTCATTATTGCCCGCCCACCGGGCCCAGTTGTCACCACAGCCGACGGCGTGCTCGTGCAGCACCAGCCCACAGTGACGCTCCAGCCCCGGCTTGAGGACGGGCGCGAGGTGCCGCGCAGCCCCGGGACGTCGAACCGGATCACGCTGTCCTGGCCGGCCTTCTTCGAACCCACGCCGTCCGACGCGGGCGCGCTCGTCGACAGCGCCATCAAAGCAAAGGGAACCCTCATCAGCGACCGAACGGCGGTGCGCGCCACCGCCCCACTGTTCGGGGTGACCGACGTGGAGGAGGAGCTGGAGGCAATCGAGAAGGAGAACGCCGAGCGGCAGCAACAGCTTGGCGCCGGCCCGGACGCGCTCTCCATCGACCTGTCCGCCGCCCGTGGTGACGGGACGAACGCGGGCGAGGACCGGTCGGATCGGGTCAACGGCGCGGTGATGTCGGACGACGAGGAGTAAGCGGGTGCTCACGCCGGAGGAAACGGTTCAGGCGCTGCTGCGCGACGTCGACCGCCTCATCCTCGGCGGCCTCAAGCGCGAGCTGACGACGACGCTGCAGGAGATCGAGACGAAGCTCGCCGCCGATCTTGCCGCCGCCGCTGCGGCCAACGGTGGCACCCTCGACGCCCGCTTCACCACGAGGCGGGCGCAGGCGTTCCGTGAGCAGTGCCGGCTCGCCACCGAGTACGCCCAGCAGCGCCTGGCGGGCGTCTCCGCGGCCCGGTCTACTCGAGCCGTGGCCGCGTCGGTGGCGCACGTGGAGCGCGTGCTCGGGACGTTTGAGGCCGACCACCGGGGGCTGTCGATGCCGCTCCCGATCCTCACCGCCGCCCAGCGCACGGCCGCAAACGGGCGCGCCGAGGCGTCCGTCCTGCGCCAGCGCCAGTCGTCGGTGCAGCGGTACGGGACCGCCATGATCGGCGACTTCGAGGAAGGGATCCGCCTTGGGCTCGCCCGGGGGAAGACCTCGGGCGAGGTGATCGCGAATCTCATCAGCGTCTCGCCGCCCGGCCTTGCCGCCCGCCTCGCCGCCACCGAGCCCCGGTCGTTCCCCGACCCGAAGCGCGGCTTCGTCGCCAAGCAGTACTGGGCCGAGCGCATCGTGCGCACCGAGACCGCCAACGCGCAAAACGAGGCCAACCAGCAGGCGATCGTTGAGGCCGTGGCGCCGTTCCCGGACCTGCAGCGGAAGATCCTGGCGGTGGGGGACAAGCGCACGGCCGAGGACTCGATCTACGTCCACGGCCAGGTGCGCGGGCCCAGCGAGCCATTCACCGACGGCGCTGGGCGCGTGTACCTGCGGCCGCCCGCCCGCCCCAACGACCGGGAAACTGTCATCCCGTGGCGAGACGCATGGGCCGAGACCAAGACGACCGCGAAGCACGACCCGCCGACCGTCGACGAGCTGGCGGAGCGCGCTGAGCGCATGCGTGCGGCCGAGGCGAAAAAGGAACGCCCCAAGGCAGGCGGTGCGGTGAAGGCTGTCGAAGCGCCCAAGGCCGCAAAGAAGCCCCGGGCCAATGCTCCCACCGCCGCCACCGCGCCCGTCGCGGGGGTCACCCGGGTAAGCTATCCTGGGGGACATGAGCAAGCCGGTACTCCCCAAGGTCAACATGACGCCGCCCCTCGACGGCGGCCCCCACTCCGACCCCTACCGCCCATTCCGGCTGTCCGGGGACGGGACGAGTGACGGTCTCGGTAGTGCGTACCTCGAGGCCGACCGCCACGAGCGGCTGCTGGAGGGCTCGCAGCTCGGCGGTGTTGAGCGCTGGAGCGGGTTCAATGGGTACGGCTCCAACGCCGGCCCCACTCCCGAGGAGCAAGCGTACGCGCGGGCCCTTGCTGGCGGCCTCCCCGACGACGCGGCGCCGATCCCCGAGCCGTCCAAGCCGTTCCGGGTGACGTCTTGAGCCCGCCTGGGCTGCGCCGCCCATCGGCATCCGATCCGACCTTTCGGGTTGTCGGGGACGGGAGCGCGGACGAGGCGGAGAAGGTGTGGCAGCGCCTGGCTGACTCGGCCGAGGAGAGAAAGCTCATGTCGGACCGGTTGGAGATCGTGGAGCGCCGGCTGAACGACGTGGTGAACGGCCAGGAGGAGATCGCGAAGGGCCAGCAGGCCATCCTCCTCGCGATCGCCGAGCACAAGGCCCAGACCGCGGACCGCTTCGCCTCCCTCGTGCTTCGTGTGGGCGCCGGCTTCGGTGGCGGCGCAGCGGTCGGCGGCGGTGCGATGTTCGCGGCGGCCCCGCTGATCAAGGAGCTGGCCGGCGTGGTCTGGCGAGCGCTGGCCGGCGGCTGAAGGTAGACTCCGACCCATGGACCCCACGACCCGATTTGCCCCCGAACAGAAACCCGACGCACTCCACGACGGCGCGGCCGGCGGAGACTGCCTCTGCGACGCCTTGCCGCTCCAGCCCGAGCGCTTCCACGCCAGCCTGAACGGCTTTCGCCCGTCGCCCAGCAACGGCCCGACGCCGTCCACGTCGGCCCCGATCACCGGGGGCTCGCGGTGAGCTGCCTGGTCACGCTAACTGGCCAGCTGCTGGTCAACCCGGACGCGTGTGGCGGCTGCGCGTGCGGGGGTGGCGTGGCCCCTGTGTCGATGTCCGCCAAGGCGCTGGCGCTGGGCTGCTCGGGCGGTCTCTACCAGGCGATCTCGTCCACCTCCTGCCCCGTGGCGGTGGCAACCCCGGGCCTTCCCGGCGCCGCCTGGGTTGACCTCCCGGGCGTGGACGTGACCGCCGTCTCGCTCCTGTTCGTGAAGTCGGATCTCCCGGTGAAGCTCCGGCTCGACGGGCGCGAGGCCGAGATGGCGTCCACGGCGGCCTTCCCCGCCACGGTCGCTGCCCCTGCAACACTCGCCTTCGAGGTCGACGGGACGCCCGTCTCGGTGGCGCTCACGGCCGGCTCGTACACCGCCCAGGGGCTCGCCAACGCCATCAACGCCGCCGCCGCACTCGCCGGCCTCGGCTACCTGCCCGCCGCGGTGAACGCCGCCGGGAAGACCGCCATCGCGAGCAACACCACCGGCACCGGGAGCACCGTCGAGATCACGACGGGCGCGGCCGAGGTCGGGTTCGTCACCGGCGCCACGGCCCAAGGCTCGGGCGCTGACGTCTCTGTGCAGGGGCTTTTCCTTGCCCAGTTCTCCCCCCCAATCTCGCGCGTCCAGGTCAGCGGCAGCGCGCGGGTCGACGTTCTTGCCGCCGGCTAAAGGACCCAGGAACCCATGTCTCGATCACTCAAGGCAATCCTCAACGAGGCCAACCCGAACAAGCTCCCCACCGCGGCGCAGGTGCTCAAGCTCGGCACCGTGCTCAGCGGCTCCCCGCAGTTCCGCAAGCTCACGGTGACGTCGCACGTCGCGGCGCTGCCCGAGACCGCGAAGGCGGCCCAGCTCCTGCGCGTGTTCGCCACGGCCGGCACGTCGGCGGGCGCTAAGACGGTGGTCGAGGGCGCCCCCGCGGCGGGCCAGGTGGCGATCAGCCCCACGGGCGACGTCATCTTCAACGCCACCGACGCAGTGACCGCTGCGGAGGTGCTGTACGTGGCCGAGGAGGGTCCGGTGGTCGAGGAGGTGGTCGCGGTGGCGGCCAACGTCGGCACCTTGCTGCAGAGCAAGGCCGCGCGGGTGCTGCTCTCCGCCGTTGCCCTCGCTGGTTCGTCGGTGGGCGCGAAGACGGTCGACTACCGCGCGGCGGCGGCGGCGGCGGGCGAGGCGGCAATCAACGCGGCCGGCACCGGGATCGTCTTTGCGGGCGCGGACGCGGTGACCTCGGCGCGGGTGCGGTACATCGCCACCCCGGGTATCGGCACCACCCCCGCGGACCCGATCGCCTCGATCACGACCGAGGACCGCGACTTCTGAACGTGATCACCTGGTGATGATGTTCCGCTGAGCGGCGAGCGCCCGTCGGGGAAACCCGGCGGGCGTTTCTGCGTGGTAAGGTCGCCTCACGTCGCACGCCGCGACGGGGAAAGGCCACATGACGATCAACCTCACCATCACCCGAGACAGCAGCCCACACCCGCTCACGATCGAGCGCAGCGACGGGCTAGCCCACGACCTCCATCCGGGGGCCACCTACAACGTCGCGGTCTGGGAGGGCGTGTCCCTCGCAATCCACGAGCCGCTCGCAATCCATGGCGACATCGAAGCGCACGAACTGCGGTTCTTCGCCTACAACCACCTTCCGCCGCACCTCCAGGCGGTGAGTCGCCCCTTCTACGAACTCGCGCGCGGGCTGCTCCGGCAGTTCACACCCGCTCCATCACCGGAGGTGAACTACATGCTGCGCGCACTGCTGGAGGCGAAGGACTGCGCGGTGCGGTGCGCGATCGACCAGGCGAAGCTCAAGCAGTAACCATCCGCACTTGCCAGAACGCCCCCAGGCCCAGCGCTCGGGGGCGTTTCTGCGTGTTACGCTGTGCCCACGTCGCAGGAGCGACGGGGAAGGACCAACCATGAGCGAGAACGAACAGACACCGCCGCCCGGAGTGCCACCCGCTGAGGAGGTGCTCACGATCCCAAAGGGGGCATTCGCCGAGCGGCTGGCGCGCCACCACCGCACGCAGCTGCGGGAGGCATTCGGCACGGAGGACCCGGCCGAGGTGAAGGCCAAGCTCGAGCGGCTTGCTGCGATGGAGGCGGAGGCGGAGGCGTCCAAGCGCGCACAGCTCAGCGAGATCGAGCGCATGCGGCTTGAGGCACAGGAGGCAACGACGCGGGCCGCTGCGCTCCAAGAGGAGCTGGACGCGCGGGCGTTCGAAGCGCGGGTGTCGGCGGCTGCCGCGAAGGCTGGCGTGCGGAACGTCGACTACGCGATGTTCGAGGTCATCCGGCACACGGAGCGGCTCCCTGACGGGCAGTCGCTCGACCTGGAGCAGTTCCTGACCGAGCGCCTCGCCGATCCGATGTCGCGCGCGGCGTTTGGTGTTGCCGAGGCGGTGACCCCTGTTCCGACCGGCGCCACCACCACCCCGCTGGGCACACCGCCGCTCCCACCGCCACCGGGCGGCGCCACAGGCGCACCGCCGGACGCGTTCGGTATGGACGGCCGCGCCTGGGCAGCGCGAAAGTCGGCCCTCGGTTTGCGCTGACCCCTAGAATGCGCGCTGCGCTCGTGTCACCTTAATCGGGCACACGCAGCGCAGCAGCCCCCCTCCCACGCGCACGCCAGCGGTAATCGGCGGTAACCAGGAGAGCTGACGGCGAGAACCTTCCCCACACCGGAGGCACTCCATGACCGTCTCACTTGTTACCCAGGCCGTCCCGCCCAGCATCGCAGCCATCATCCAGGACCGAACCCTCCAGCGCGTCTTCCACGACGCGCTTTTCCCGCGTCTGCTCTACCGCATGGAGGCCATCCCCGAGGAGTGGCCGGCCAACGTCGGCGAGCGGATGATCTTCACCCGCTCCGGCCTGATGACGCCCAACCCCACGGCGCTCGTCCCCGGCCAGGATCCGACCCCCAAAAGCTTCGCGTTCGAGCAGTGGGAGGCCGAGGCGTCGCAGCTCGGCGACACCATCGATACGCACATGCCGTCCAGCTACACGACGCTGGCGAGCCTGTTTTTGCGCAACACGCAGACCCTCGGCTTGAATGCCGGGCAGACCCTCAATCGCCTCGCCCGTAACCGGCTCTTCTCCGCCTACCTTTCGGGCGAGACGACCGTCAACGCGGCGGCCGGCGCGGCTGCCACCACGTTCCGCGTCAACTCGCTCAACGGCTTCACACAGAACCTGGCGGCGGGTCGTCTCTCGCCCGTCAGCGCGACCAACCCGATTCCGGTCACTTTCTCGACCGTCGGTGAGCCCGCCAACAACGTCATCGCGGCCACGCCCGACGATCCGGCCGTCCCCTTCGGCCCCGGCACGCTCACCCTTGCGGTGGCGCTCACGGTCGGCGTTGCGGCCCGCGACACGGTGCTCGCCGCGACCCGCGCTCGCCGGCTTCGCGTGGGTGGTTCGGTTGGGATCGACGGCATCACCGCCGCCAACATCCTGACCCTCGACTCCATCATCTCGGCGGTCTCCGCGCTCCGTACCGCCAACGTGCCCCCGCACAGCGACGGCAAGTACCACGTGCACCTGAGCCCCACGGCTGAGGCCGAGGTCTTCCGGGACAACCACTTCCAGCGCCTCTTCCAGTCGCAGAACGCGACCTCGGATCAGTACCAGGGGCTGTACATCGGCGAGCTGCTCGGCTGCGCCTTCTTCCGCGACAACGAGAACCCCTCCACCGAGTCGGTTACCTCGCAGATCGCGCTCCCGGGCGGCGCGGGCCTCGCGATCCTCGCCCCCGAGATCGGTGGCGAGATCGTCAACGCCAACGGCGTCCCCGTCATCCGCACCGCAGTGACGGGCGGCGGCGTGATGTACGAGAAGTACCTCGACGAGTCGAAGTACATCAGCGAGGCGGGCGTCACCGGCAAGATTGGCGAGTTCAGCATCGTCAACGGCGGCGTGCAGGTGATGACCGAGCGCATCCGGTTCATCCTTCGCTCGCCCCTCGACCGCCTGCAGCAGGTCGTCAGCCAGAGCTGGAGCTGGTCGGGTGACTTCCCGGTCCCGTCCGACCGCCTCACGGGCAACGCGGCGGCCTACAAACGCTGCGTCCAAATCGAGCACGCCTAGCCCTTGCGGTCTGTTACCCTGACCGGGTGTTGGAGCCAGCGCGCGGCCTAACCCCTCCCCCCTCCCATCCCCCACGCGCTGCCCAACCCCCGAACGGCGTCTCACCCGAGGCGCCGTTCGCCTTTGGCGCGCGTATACTGAGGGCATGGCACGACGCCCGACCCCAGCGACGCCCGACGAGGCGCTCCGCGAGCTGCTGAACCCATCCGAACCGGAGCGCGAGGCGGTCGACGCCGCGCCCGTGTTTGAGCCACCGCCGCCGACCGCCGCGCCGCCGCCGGTGCCGTCAGCGCCGCCCGCCCGGTGGCTGCGCACGACCACCCCGGGCTTTGTGGTGCGGGACGGCTTCCACTGCGATGTGGCGGTGGGGACGCTCGTCGCGGAGAGCGACCGGGCGCGGTACGAGGGGCTCGGCTTTAAGCTTGAGCCCGCGGTGCTGGAGCGGTCGGAGACGTTCGACGGGCGCCCCGTCGTGAGGGCGCTGTGAGGGTTGGCCACGGTATCCGCAACGGGACCGGGGACGCTGCTACCGGGAGAGACGACATGGAAAAAGACCAAGACAAAGTGAAGCCGGACAAGGGGACCCCCAAGCTGCCGAGCAAGCTCAGGGCCAAGGTGGCCGCGAGCGCGAAGGCGGCGGCGCTCAAGAAGCTCAAGGAGAAGTGAGATGCCCTTCACCCAGCAGGAGAAGTCCCGGATCAAGTCGTATCTGCGCTACCCGGACTGGCAGCAGCTGGCGGCCTCGATCCAGCTGGGCTTCCCGGCTGGGTCGCAGCCGCTGTTCTTGCTTGAGGACGCGTTCAACCGGCTGACGACCGATGGTGAGACCTCGGTGCGACGTGACCTCTGCCAGTGCGAGGCGATCGACGCGCAGCTGGCGGACGCCCGCAGCCGGTTCAAGGCCACGGCGCTCGGTGAGTTGAAGCTCCGCGCCGACGAGACCGACGCGCTCCGCAAGGAGCTGGACTACTGGCGGGGGCGCCTTGCGGACGACCTCGGTGTGGTCCTCAACCCCTACTCCACCGGCGCCTACGAGGGGAACCCGGGCGGTCTCAACGCGCGGGTGCAGTCGTGACCGCCGCGCAGCGGCTCACGGGCGCGGTCATCTTCGCGGCCGCCGCGCTCCTTGTCGGCTACGACCTGTGGGCGCTCGCGACGCCCGCACCGGCCGACACCCTCTCCGAGGTGATGCGGGACGCGGGCGCCCCGGCGGCGTTTGCGACCGGGTGGCTTGCTGGCCACTTCTTCCTCCAGGGCATCCCCCGGATCCTCCCCCACTGGGCGGGGCTTCTGGTGGGCTTGGTCGTTGGGGCGGTCGCCACGGCCGCCCTGGCGCCCCTGCCGCGCCCGTTCGACTCGGTGATCGCCCTGTTGGTCGGCACCCTTGCCGGCGCCGTCCTGTGGCCGCTTCAGGGGCGCACGTGAGGCCCTTCGCGGACCTGTTCGGGGACGGTGCGCCCCGCAACGCGCGCGAGGCGCACCAGCTGCTCGACGAGCTGCTGCCCGAGGCGCCGGCGCCCGACCCGAACCCGCGCGCCCGGACCGGGAACAACACGCCCGGGATCCGGCCCAACCCCGCCCCACAGCTCTCGCTTGTGGAGAGCCTGTACGGCGTGGCCGACGACCTGCGGCAGCTCTACACCGACTTCGGGATGCGGCCCTACCGCGTGTGGTCGGTGGTCTACCGCTGGACGGGCGGCGGGGACGGGCTCGGGGATCTCGAGCTGGTGAGCGAGCTGGAGTTCTTGCCCACGCCGCGGGTCGACCTCCAGCCACTGCGCTCCGAGATCAAGCCGGCTGGCGAGGTGACGCGCGGGACGGTGGAGCTGTCGGAGATCAGCCCCCGGTACACTGAGCGGCAGATCACGGGCGCGCTGCTCGACCGGGCGCTGACCGCGGGCGAGGTGGCGTTCGTGGAGATCCGCGTTGACGCTCGCGACGGCGCCACGGTGCGGCGGCGGGTCACGATCGCGGACGTCCCCTGGCGCGACCCGGACAAGTTCTCCTGGCGGGTCACCGGCTACGTGCAGGAGCAGGCGCGCACGCTCGACGGTGCGCTCCCCTCCCCCACGCTGTACCCTTGACCGGTGGGCGCGTTCACCAAGACCCTGAGCGAGTTTGCGGCGCTGGTCGAGAAGCTGCCGGCGCGGTGCGAGCACGCCGTCATCCGCGCGCTCCAGGACACGGCCCTTGAGGGCGTTGGGATCGTGGTGTCGGAGATCGATGCCACGAAGTCCGTTTACAACGGCGATCTCCGCCGCTCCGTGCGCGCCGAGCTGACTCCCCGTGGAGCGGTACTCCGCGTGGACGCACCACACGCGGCGGTGGTGGAGTACGGGAGACGGGCGGATCGCAAACCGCCTCCCACCGCGCCAATCGCCCTTTGGGCCGTTCGCAAGCTTGGACTCTCTCCCAAGGAGGCGGAGTCGGTCGCCTGGGCGATTGCGCACAAGATTGGCAAGAAGGGTATCAAGCCCAAGAAGTTCTTTGCCCGGGCTTTGCGCCGGATCCGCGCGCGGCTCGACGTCAACGTGCGGAGAGCGCTCGACTCCGAGCTTGCGAAGTAAACGCGCATTGCGACTCTGCGCTTGCGCTCCTTCGGAGTAGGGACCAAGACCGGAGTGCGGGGCGGTCCGCAGTACGGGAGTAGCAAGGTGGCAATCGCAAGCGCAGAGTCGGAGTTGTTCCGTGGGGAGTTGGCGCTCGTGCTTGGGTGGGAGTCGGGGCCCGTGACCATCCGGAGTCTCGCTGACTCCGTTGGAGCTACTGCGGACCGCGTGCGCTACCACGTGCGGGAGATGGAGCGCGGGGGCCGGGTGGTCGTCACCCGCGACGCGCACGGGCGGCTGCTCGTCGCGCTGCCCGCGCCCGCGGTGGAGTACGGCACGCTGATCCGCTGCCACGACGGTCGCCCGGTGGGCCCGGCGGGCGCGCGCCACGTAGAGCGGAGCCGGCGGGCGGCGGCCCGGGAGCTGCGCCCCCGCTCGGGCGCCCCGGAACCCGGTCTTGGGGTGATCGTGGTCGGCGGGTTCCGCTGCTGGATTGAGCCCCCGTTCGCGGCCGCCGCGGAGTGAGGCTACACTCGGCGGCATGACCGCCGACGCTGAGACGTGGGGCTTGCCCCTCCAGGCCGAGATCGGACCCGATCGCTTCCCGGTCGTTGGTGGCACGGCGCTCAGCCCCCGCAACGCAGCCACGGAGGTCCTGGCGGCCTACCTTCGGCGCCTCGTCTGGTACACCCCCACGGCCCTGGACTCATCCGGTGTGGACGGGGAGCCCAAGAGCTGGAAGCTCAACCAGGTCCTCACGACCTGGCCCGCCTCCGGCACGGTGCTCGCGTACCCCGCCGCCTCGGTCGACGAGGACGCGGTGCCGTACGAGGAGCATTCGCTCGTGCCCACGGTGCTTGAGGAGACGCTTGGTTGCTACGGCCGGGGCACGGTCCTCTGGAAGACCGCAGAGATTGCCCTCGATTTCCAGGTGGACTTCTGGACCAACGCCGAGCCCGACCGGGAGGCGATCGAGGCTGGGCTCCCGCGCGCGTTCGCTCTGACCGAGGGGCGCTACGGGGTGATGCTGTCGGGTCACCCGCGCTACTTCGACCGGGCGGTGCGCGCCACGCTTGTGGCCCACGACCGGCTCGACACGTCAGAGGACGCCTACGCTAGGGAGCGACGCCTCCGTGCTACCATCCGCATCGAGATAGATGTGGTGCACCTACGGCACGCCGCCGAGTTGACCCCACGCCACAGGCTCGAAGTTGAGGAATAGGAGCGCAAACCATGGCTGGATTTGTACGTAGGTTCACCGCCACGCCGCCGATCGAGGTGATCCGGCAGATTGAGGGCGTGGTGATTGTCGACATCGCCCCGCCGGATCCCGCCACGGGCGCCGGGTCGGGGACGGTGCTGCTGGTGGGTGAGTTCGAGGATGGGGCCTTTGCCACCGATGAGGAGGCGATCGGCTCGGTCGAGGTGTACGGGTCCTCGGACTTTAAGGCGAAGTTTGGCTCCTTTGGGTTCACCTACGACGGCGTGATCGCGAGCAACCCGTGCGCGCGAAAGCACCTCTTGGAGAACTGGAACGGCAACGGGTACCTCAAGGCCTTCAAGCTGCGTTGCCAGCGGCTGCTTATCTCGCGGGTAGACACATCGGTTGGCTCGGTCGATTTTGACCCGTTGGCCTCCCTCACCGCGACCCGTCCGGGACCCTACGCGCTCACCGCGGGCCAGCAGCTCTCGGTCACCACCCAGGCCGGCACCGCTGCCTCCACGGCCCTTGCGGCCGCTGTGGCCACGGTGCTCGGCACCGGTGCCGCGTTCGCCACAATCGTCTCGGGCGATGCCGTGGCGGTCACCATCGACGGCGGCCCGCGTACCGTCGTGACCTTTGGGGCGGCCGACATCACGGTGGCCGCGGTCGTGGCCCGCTTCAACAGCGTCCTCGGTTACACCGCGGCGGTGGACGTCTCGGGGCAGATCCGCCTTAACGGGCTCCGGGCCGGCACGGGCGGCTCGCTCGTGCTGGAGAACGTGGCCACCGGCACCCTAGCCAAGCTCGGGCTTGCCGCTGGCACCACGGCGGGGACAGGCACCGTGGCGAACATCGCGGCGGTGACCGCGACGGAGCTGGCGGGCATCATCAATGCCACCGTGGCTCTCGACGCCCTCGCGGTGAAGGCTGACCTTGACCCGTCCGGTCTGTTGCGCGTGCGCAACAACAGCGCGGCTTCCACGGCCACGCTGCTTATTGCAGCGACTGGGCTTGGACCGATTCTGGCGTTCTCGGTGCTCGGGACAGCGGTAAGCCCGGCCTCTCACCCGGCGGGCGTGATCGCCGCTGGAACCCGCGTCCGGGCCTCAAGCCTTGTCGGCCGCGAGTGGGTGACGACCCAGACCCTCGACATCCCCGAGGGGGCGCTTGGGCCGTTCTCGGTTCGTGTGCGCCCGGCGCTCGACGACGGCACGTCTCTCGGCGCTGGCGCCGGTACGATCAATACGATTGTGGACGCGTCCAACGTCGGCGCGCTCGCCATTAACAACGGCCAGGCGCTCACGGCGGCACTGTCGGAGACGGCGCTCGACGCGGCCTACCAAGCCGCGCTGGACGCCACGCTCGATGAACGTGGCGCGGCGGTCGAGGCCAACTACCTGCTCATCGCCCGGCGCTCTGACGCGGTGGTGCGGGCCGGGCGGGCCAACGCAATCAAGGCCACGGAGTGCGGTCAGTTTGGGCGCAAGTTCATCACCGGCGATCCGCTTGGGACGACCATCAATCAGGCGGTGGCTAACGTAGCGCAGTACCGCAGCGACCGCGTGTTCTACACGGCCAAGGGGCTCCGGGTGCTCATCCCGGAGATCGCGGTGCGCGGGACGGCGGGCGGGATCGGGTTCACGGCCGACGGGATCATCACCGTCCGCCCCGACGGCCCTTTGACGACCATCTGCGCCACGCTGCCCCCGGAAGAGAATCCGGGCCAGCAGACGGGTTTGATCGACGATTTCTTCCAGGTGAACACGTTTGGCGAAACGCTGGACGTGGAGGCCTACAAAGCGTTTCGCCGCGCTGGCATCGAGGTGCCGCGATTCGATCGACAAAGCGGGATGATCTTCCAGTCGGGTGTCACCAGCTCGCTGGAGAGCGGCCGGACCACGGCGGCGCGGCGCAAAATGGCCGATTTCATCCAGGACACGATTGCTGTCACGTTCAACCCGTACGTGAAGCGGCTCTCCATCGCGGCGCGGCGGAACAAGCTCCGCGCCATTCTCGACCAGTTCCTCAAGTCGCTCCTGTCCCCCGACACGCCCGACAACGCGCGGATCGCGGGCTACAGCACCGACGACTCGGTGAACGCGGGGAACACCCCGGAGGTGCTCGCCCAGGGCGTCTTCTACATCGCTACCCGGGTGCGCACCGCGCCCTCACTCGATGACCTCGTGTTCGTCACCGAGGTTGGTCCCAACGCCGTCGTGACGACGGGAGGCTGATTGAACAATGCAGCGTCTTAAAGGTCAGGAAGTCACTCTCTCCATCACCGACCCGGACGGCGGTGATGAGCCGCTTGGAGATGTGAAGTCGTTCGAGGCGGAGCTGGACATCGAGATCCTCCAGGAGGGGTACCTCGGCGAGACCAGCGACCGGTATGACGACATCTTCCACGGCGTCAGCGGCTCCGTGGAGCTGCACATCGAAACCGTCCGCTTGCTCCGCTTTAGCGAGCTGGTGGAAGCGCGGAGCAAGCGGCGCGCCCCGGCCTCGGGCAAGTTCAACGCCCAGGCAACGTTCGCCTTCCCGAACGGGGAGAGCGCGCGGATCAGCTTCGAGGACATCTTCTTCGGGCCGATCCCGATCCGGTCCTCGGGGCGCTCCGACTACGTGACGGTGACCGTCTCCTGGAAGTGCTCGAACATCACGCGCCTCCTCTAACGGCGCCCCTGCTACCCTTTACCGGCCCGCGCACCTTGGGTGGAGCGCGGGCCGGTATCGTTTCTGGAAAGGGAGCAGTAAGCACATGGCTGAGATGGACATGAACGACTCGGGGGACGTGGAGCTGGAGTTCGAGGCGGACGAGGAGGGCACGGTGGAGCTGCGGGAGGCGACGACGAACGCCCCGATCCACCCGGTGGCGGACAAGGAGGCGGACGCGGCCGCGTTCCGGTCGATCTTTGACCAGGCGACGACGCGCGGCGCGGGCGCGATCGGCGGGAAGTCCGTGGTGCGCCGGCGCGAGATCACCTTCGTGATCGATGGCGGCGTGGGGATGCTCCGCGCCGACGGCGCCCCGGTGTTCTCGGACGAGGACGGCAACGTGCTCGATGTGCGCATTCGAATGCGGTCGCTCACGAGCGCCGAGGAGCGAGGGGTCATCAAGAAGGTGGCGGGCAACCCTGGCTCGGCGCCGTTCGAGCTAGCCAAGGCCGCGCTGTTCAGCGCGTGCGGCGAGAAGCTCGACGACGCCAAGAAGGAGTGGCTGTGGGAGGTTTTGGGGCCCGGCGGCCGCAACCTCTGCGTCATTGCCTACAACATGATCGGGGGTGCCTCAGCGACGGTCATGGGAAAATACCAAGCCAGCATCAGCCTTGGCTGAGCCTGTTTCTCTTCCCCGACATCGCTCACGTGTGGTCCTACGTGGCCGCCTGCGACGAGCTGGGCGCCGAGGCGGTGACCGACCACATCTGGGACAACATCAGCTACGCCACCCGGTACGGCAAGGGGACGGGGCTGCGGGAGGCGCTTGAGCTACCTTACGAGGAGTTGACCGAGTACCTCCGCGCGCTTTCACGGATCGTGGACGCGGAGGTCATCGCCTCGAAGGCCAAGTGACCCCATGGAATACGACGTCAGAGCCGAGTTGGAGCTGGAAACCGCGCGGGCGCAGTCGGGGGCCCGCGCGGCGGCCAAGGAGATAAAGCAGGTCGAGAAGAACCTGCAGGACGCGGCCAAGGCCGCCAAGCGGCTGGAGGTGACGCAGGAGCGGGCCTGGCAGAAACAAGTCCGCCACTTCCAGCGCATGGGTCGGGAGGCCGACCGGGTAGCGGCCCGCAACAAGGCGAAGCACGACCGCTCCAACGCCGCCGCCGGCGCCACCGGGATGAGCGTCGCGCAGGAGGCTGTGGCCGGTTTTATGGCCATCGGCGCGGCCATGCAGGGGCTGTCGGCGGGGTTCGCAATCGTCGAGGCCGGGATGAACGCCGTGGGGCAGTTCATCGCCTCGGGGGTCAAGTACACAGCTGAGCTGGAGACGATGCAGATCGGCCTCTCGTCGGTCTTCTCCTCCATCGAAGGCGTGTCCTTCACGGAAGCAAAGGCCGCCACCGCGCAGATCTACGACAAGCTCGTAGCGATGGCGGCGGTGAGCCCCGTTGGGCCGAAGGAGCTGCAGGAGATCTTCGTCGGCCTCTACGCTCCGCTGCGGCAGGCCGGGGTGGCGCTGGACGACATCCTCACGTCGTCCAACGACGCCTCTGCGGCGCTCGGTGCGCTCGGCGTGGACATCGCGCAGGGCGCGCGCGACATGGCCATGATTGCCGAGGGCAGGGCCGGGATGCAGGTCAAGACCTTCGTTAAGCTCAACCAGGCCGGAGCGTTTGGGAAATCGATGAAGGCCGAGGACTTCAACGCCAAGAGCGCCGGGGAGCGGGCGAAGCTCTTGCAGGCAGCGCTCAAGAAGGTCGGCGGGGAGGCCGCGGCGGCGTTCGGGCAGTCGTTCGTGGGCCTCTCGTCCACGCTTGAGGGTCTCTACCAGGAGGGCCAGCGCGCGTTCGTGGAGCCGATCCTCAACACGGTGACCCAGCTGATGGCGACCTTCAGCGCGTACTGGATCAAGGTCGAGAAGCCGTTCGAGATGACGGTGCGGCTGTTTGGGCAGCTCACGAGCACCGTGCTCGGCCCCATCTTCGACAAGGGGCTCGCGATGGCGATGCGCCTTTCCGATGCGGCCCTGAAGTGGATGGGGCCGGTGGACGCGCTCGCGGAGGGCGCCTACCAGCTCCAGCGCGGAGCCGGGTCGATCCTGGGCGCGGGTGCGTACGCGGCCGGCGGCATGGCGGGCGCGGGCGTGGGCGCCGGGATCGGCGGCATGCTTGGCGGCCTGGCCGGCACCATCGTCGGCCTGCTGACGGGCACCGGGCCGCTCGGGACGGCGGTGGGGACGGCGGCCGGCAGCGCGGGTGGTGCCGTTGTCGGCGCGGGCGCCGGCCTCGCTCTCACGGCCGTTTTCGAGGTGCTGTCCGAGCACATGGAGACGGTGGCGGAGATCGCGTGGTCGCTCTACGAGGCGCTCGCCCCGTCGCTGTGGGAGGCCTTCATGGCCATCTGGCCAGTGCTCCACAACACGCTCCGTCTGGTGGGGGCGGTCGTGCTCACCACGCTGGTGACCGCGTTCACCTCGCTGATGACCGTCTTCACGGTCGTCTCGCAGATCGTGGCGGACATGGCGGCCTCGTTCGGCTTCCTCAACAACGAGGGGAACATGGTCGATCTCGTGATCAAGACCCTGATCGACGGGATGAAGGCCTTTGCCGAGTCGGCCCGGGACGTGGGCAACGCGATCCTACTCGCCTGGGCGTACTTCTCGACCTTCGGCAAGGGGCTCGTCGCGCTGTCACAGGGTGACGTTGTGGGCGCGGCGCAGGCGGGCATCAGCCTCGCGAACGGCGCCGGCTACAAGGGCCTGGCCAATCGTTCGGACATCTTCGGTCTGGACGCGAAGATGATCGGCCGCGGTGGGGTCAACAGCGGGACCGAGTTCGGGACCAAGGACCTGACCAAGAACGGCGCGACCGTGAACATCGGCTCGGTCAACTTCAACGTGCAGCAGTCATTCAAGGACGCTGACCCAGACCGCATTGTGCGGTCGATGTTCGCAGACCTTGAGGAGCAGGCCGAGCGCGTGCTCGCCTCACCGTTCGGCGGCGTTTTCGCCCGGTAAAAGGAGCTACGGCGATGGTCGACTTTGGGAACCTTGTCACTCAGACCCAGGCGCTGTTCGGGATCGACAACAGCCGCGGCGTGCAGGAGGCGCTGCAGGGCACATCGCTCGCAATCGAGGAGGTGTCCGGCCCGCTCTCGATCGTCCTCCGTGGCCGCGCGATGCCCTACCGCGAGGTGGAGTTCGGGGTGGAGCAGCGGGTAAAAACCGACTGGTACCCGGGCAACCCGGTCGCTTCCCAGCAGGTGCTCGGGCCGCAGGAGAAGTCCACCACGCTGAAAGGCAAGTGGAAGGATCGCTTCATCCGTGGGTCGATCGAGGTCACGGGCGGGTCGGAGGTGCGGTTTGCCACCGACGCGGTGGCTCTGTTCCATTCGCTCTGCCGGTCTGGCCGGCTGCTGCGCGTGACGTATCTGGCGGAGGTCCGGGTCGGCTACCTCGTGGAGTTCGTCCCCACCTACGACCGCGCCCAAGACATTGCGTGGGAGGCCAAGTTCGACTGGCAGGGGCGCGAGGATCAGGTGTTCGTCCGGGACGAGGACGCGCCGCCGTCACCGCGCACGGGCTTCGACCTCTTTGCTGCTCTCCAGGACGCGGTGGCCGCGGTGGCCGCCGTGGTCAACCTCACAAACGCGTGGGTGGCGGGCATCGTCAGCGCGATCGACGAGATCGGGGACGCGGTGGCAGGCCTTACGCGGCTCCTGGAGGTCGCTGCCACGCTGGCCTCGCTCCCCTCCACGCTTGTGGGCGCCATCACCAACGCGGTGGGGCGGATCGTGCGGCAGGTGACGAGCCTCCTCCGGCAGATCCTCTCGCCGCGCGGGACAGTGACTCCGGTGGCGTCGCTCGTGGCCCGGCCCGCGGTGAACCCGATCTCGCGCAAGGCCTCGAACGCCGGCAGTACGTCGCGCAGTGGAGCGGCGCCGCCGCAGTCGGCGGTGGCGAACACGACGCGCTTTGAGCGCGCGCGGCGCGGGGTTGGCCGTGCGGCCTCCAACCTCGCCGCGTTCGCCCAGTCCGAGGAGGCGCGCATCCTCGCCCGCGCCAACCCGATCGCCACCCTCACGGTGACCGTCCCCGAGCAGCAGTCGCTCTACAGCCTCTCCACCAAGTACTACGGCAGCCCGGACTTCGCTGGGTACCTCGCCGCGGTGAACCGCATGGGATCGGGCAACGTGCGCCCGGGATCGCAGCTCCGGGTGCCTCCTCGCCCGGCCGGCACTGTCGCCCCGCAGCCGGGCTCCAGCACCCTCGGCGGGGTGTGCAGTGCCTAACTACCGCCCCGGCGCCCGCGTCACGCTCCGGCTCCGGCTGGACGAGGGCGCGGACACAGCGCCGCTCCTTGCCGCCCTACAACGCGCCAACGCGGCCTCGGCGCAGTCCGTTGGCTCCCCCGGCGCGAACGTCTCAGCGGCCACCAGCGCCGCAGCGCCGGGCGCAAGCGCGGCCGCTGCCCGCCGGTCGGTGACCGCCGCCAAGATCGGGCTGGAGGCCAAGCGGGGGAAGATACCGGCAACGGACCTCGACGCGCAGGCGTCCGAGATCGAGGCGCAGCGCCGGGCCTTGGACCCTGGGCGCGAGGGTCTTCCCTCGGGGCTCACCGACGGCGTGGACCTCTCGCGCACGATCGACTTCGACGTGCGCCCCCGAAGCGTCATCGTCGAGCGATCGAGCACGATCGACGCAGCCCGGGCCACGATCACGATCGACTACCGCGCGCTTCCGTTCGACCCGCGGATCGTGCGGTCGTGCGGCGTGACCGTGTTCCTTGGCGAGGTGACGGAGGACGAGTTCGCGGCGGGCATCAACGGCGAGCGGCGCAGCGAGGGCGCAGACGGCACGTCCCCGGACCGCCTGCCGTACGCGTCCGAGCTACCGCGGAGCTACGGGTTGATCCGATTCGAGGGCTTCGCGGACCAGTGGCAGATCCGCCTCGGCAAGAACGACGAGGTGGAGATCACGGCGCGCGACCTCTCCTCCGTGCTCCGCGACTTGCGGCTCCCTGACGGCGTTGGGATTGACCTCTCGGTGCCCATCGTGGACGGCGTGAAGGGGCTTCTGGCGGTGTTCCCCGCGACGCGCGGGATTCCGGTGATCTTCGGGCCGGCGCAGGAGCTAAGCGACGAGGAGGTGAGCGCGATCCTCACCACGCCAACCTTTGGCGACGGGACCGGGCCGATCCCGGCCGAGTCGCAGAACCGGCTCAAGCCAAAGGTTGGGCGCACGGGCAAGCCCGGGAAACCGAAGGCTGTGCGCAAGGGCGAGAAGAACCAGCCCTTGTGGGACCACCTGGTCACCACGTGCGTGAAACTCGGGCTGATGCCCGTGCTGCGCGGTCGGATCCTCTTCCTCCAGACGGCGCAGGCGCAGGCGAAGGCGGGCGAGCCGTGGGTGCTGTTCTACGGGCGCGATCTCCTGGACCTGGACATCTCGCGCAAGCTCGAGGGCATCAACCAGCAGACCGTGGAGATCCGGGTCCCCGACCCGACCATCGGCCGCACCCGCTGGGCGCGGTACCCGGTGCTGTCGGGCGAGCCGCAGTCGGGCGTGCTCGGCGTGTCGGACCCGGTGACGTCGCGGGCGTCGAAGGTGACCCCGGCGGGGACGCCCGAGGAGCGGGTCCTCACGTTCGAGTTCGACAAGGTGTGGGAGGCACGGACCCTTGAAGGAATGGCGAAGCAGGTTTTCGAGCAGATTGGGCGGCAGGAGATCCAGGGGTCTTTCAGCACCCGTCAGCTCCGCGCGCAGCGGGTTGCCCGTGCACGAGTGCCGGGAGTTGGCCGCGTGCGGCTTGAGCGCCGCTCGCTCCTCGATATGTGGCCCGGGGACTCAGTGCTCATCCTCGTCGCCCCGGCCGCCGAGGTCGCAACGGCGCTTCAGGCCGAGGCGACGGTCGTGAGGCAGACCTACAAGGACCTTGCCCAGGCCGATTTCGGCCGGCGGCTGGAGGCGCTTGTGGCGCTTGGCCTACGCCGACCCACGGCGGAGAAGATCGCCCGCGCGCAGGAGCTGGTGAACGCTGGCAGCAAGTTCCAGGTCCACGGGGTGCGGTTCCAGTACTCGAACACGGAGGGCCTGACGGTGGAGGCGGACGTGCAAAACTTCGTGGTGGTTCGGGACGACGAGGCAGACACGGCCATCCGCGCGGCGCAGGAGGCCGCCATCGCGGCGGGCCGGGCGGACGCGCAGCGGCAGTCGGCCGCGGCAGCTCGGGGGTCGCTGTGAGCCGCCGGGTGGGCGGCGCGGACGCCAAGCGGATTGGCAAGGCGGTCTCGTTCCCCGGGATCGACCCGCGGACGTGGATCAGCGCGGCGCGCGTGGAGCTGGACCCGGACTCGCTGCGGTGGGACGCAGCCCTCGGGTGGGTGGTCGACGTGCGCGCCTACGGCGGCGAGTTGGAAGGCGAGACGGACATCGTGTGCCGGGTGGCATCGGCGCTCGGCGGCCCGGGCGCGGGTGCCTACGCCCCACCGATCCTCGACGCGGAGGCCATCGTGGCGCTCCCGTCGGGCGACCCGGAGGTGAACCCGGTGGTCCTTGGGTGGCTCAACAGCGAGGGGGGCAACGAGGCTCCCGCGACGGTGAATGGGCTCCCCATCGTGGGGGAGCTGGAGACGTCCACGCCGCTCAGCGTCTCGCCGTTTGACACAGAGATCCACGTCTCGCCACACGCGCTGCGGTCGGAACGGGCCGGGCTGGAGCACCGGCAGGCTGCGAGCCACGTCATTGCTGGCGACGATGCCATGGACGCCGTCCTGCTCGGCTCCGAGGACGCGTCCGCCCCCTTCGTAAAGGGCGACGGTCTCGTGACCCAGCTCGACACCTTCATCACCGCGCTTCTCACGGCGCTTGCGGCGATCTCCGCCGCAACCACGCCGCCAACGACGAGCGCGGTGGACACGCTAACGCAGAAGTATACCACCGAGATCAAGCCGCTTCTCTTTGCCCCCGGTGGGCCGGTCCTGAGCGCGCGGGTCAAGGGGGAGTAAGGCGCGCGCTTCGGCGGGTGATAGACTTCCCGCCATGTCGTCAGCCCTCTTCACGATCGACCAGGCCGGGCTCCCGGCTGGCATCCTCGACCGGAGTCGCACCGACGGGCTGCTCTCCGGCGCGCTCGTGACCCTCACCGCCGCCGGCCCTGGGTCCACCTTCCGCTTCCGCCTCCTGTGGGTGCCCCCGGGTGACACCACGGCCGTAGCGTCGCTCACGGCCGTCACGGCCAACCAGTGGACCTTCTCCCCCACGGCCGCGGTGTGGGGGACGTACCGGATCGAGCTGATCGTGGACGAGGGGCTGTCGACGGAGAAGCGGTCGGTGCGCCTGCTGCGCGTGCGCAACACCGGGGGTCTGACCGACTTTGCCCTCAACGAGCGCGCGGCCCCAACCAACACGCTGGCCTCCACGACGGGCGCGAGCGAGGACAACGCCGCCGACTACCCCGATCCGGCCATCTCCTCGCTCGTTTACGCTGGCTGGTGGCGCGTGCAGCACGAGCTGGTTCAAACGGTAGCTGGTCTCGTGGTCGGCGGCGCGGGGACGGGAGTCGTGGACACCATCGGCCGGATCGCTGGCGCCGGGCTGCGCGCAATCGTGGGGACCGTGGGGCAAGCGATCACGGTGCGAGGCTACGATACGGCCGGGGACGACGGCGGCGGCCTGTTCGTCTGGGTTGCTTCCAGCGCCGCGAACAACGACGGGACGATCATTGTGCCGGGCGTTGCGTACGGCGCCAACACAGCCGGAAACCATTGGCGCCGCGTACAGCCCGGTGGAGCTTTTGACGTCCGTTGGTTTGGTGCTCACGGCGACTACGACCCGGTGACCCTGACCGGTGGTACAACCGACACGGCCGGGATCCTGCGCGCGGTTGCGGCGCTCTCGACCGAGTGCTGGTCTTTGGACTTCCCGGACGGGATCTACAAGATCCAGTCACCGATCCCGGTGTTGACCAACTACACGTTTCGGGGACGTGGGGCCCCGATCCTGTGGGGTGTCGCGGTCTCCTCCGTGCTGTTCATCGGTAGCACTGGCCCCAACACAATCGCCGACTCTTGGAGTCTCTCAGACCTCACGATCCTTGGGTCCGGCACGTCGGCGATTGAGCTGATGGCTGGCCAGGGCGGCGTCGCTGAGCGCGTTTTTATCGGCGGCACGTACACCCACGGCGTGCACAGCGAATACACGTCAGGACAGAGCGGAGTCGCCTACAACTGTCGTCTTGAGTTCCGCCGCTTCGCTTGGGCCGTGGGGCGCTTTGCCTTCCCCGAGCCGCCATCACCCGATAACGGTGTGTGGGTTTATGGCGCCTGGACAGCAACCGATCTGACCGTCGACTGGATCAACGTTGACGACTACTCGGTGCGGATCGAGGCTCAGGGGCCGGCGACTGGCTTGGGCAACCTGAGGATTCACGGGATGGTTCAGGGCGCCGGGATCTTCGGTGGTCTCGGAATCGCAATCAAGCTGATCGGCGTGACCGGAGCCAAGATTGATGATCTCTACACCGAGGGCAACCTAACGGACATCGATCTCGAATCATGCGAGGGCGGGAGCGTTGATTCCGCCTACGCAAACGTGAAGCTCCGCAGCTGCACGGGCGTGACAGTGCTCAATGCGATCCGGGTTGATTCCGATACAAGTAACTGCGGGATCACGATCAACGGGCAGCTCACCACGAGCGAGCAGCCGGCTTGCGGCATCGTTGGTGGTGGTGTTGGCTTGGTCACCAACCACTTCGCTCGCGAGGTGACGCGGCAGGGGATCTGGGTATCGGGTGCGCTCCCCGCCGACCCGCACCAGCTCAACGTCAACGGCGGCATGCGCCGGTTCAACAGCTCCGGGACTTGCACACTTTGGGGCACCACCTCCTGGTCGACATTCACAACGACCCAAACCGGGGTTGGGCTCGGCGACACCACCCGAACCGACGGCAGCCCGAACGCGTGCAAGATCGTTCAAGCCGGGGACGGGGTGATGGCTGTCAAGCTCTGCGGGCCGCTGCCGGCTGGATACCTTGGCGCCGAGATCACGTTCTCGTTCAAGCTCAAGATCATTGCCAACGGACTTGCGGCAGCTTGTCAGGTGACCGACCTAACGAACGTGGCTTGGGATCCGACTGCGCCCACAGTCGACCTTTTCAACGCTGGAGGGCTATCGGCTGCAGCAAACCCGATCCCGGCTGAAAGTGGTTTTAGTCTATTCCGGATCACTCGACGGGTGACCGCTGCAATGGTCGCGAACGGTCTTCAAGTGGTGTTCCTTTGTTACGCCACTGGTGAGTTCTATCTCAGTGAGCTGCAGGCGGCCTTTGGGCGCGCTTCGCCACGAGTCTACCAGCCAGGGCGAACGCTCGGCGGTGAGCTTGTTGAGCTGCAGAACGGGGCGATCCAGGTCCACGGGTCGGTTGCCCCGGTAAGCGCAACCGACCCGTTCTACGGCGAGCCGTGGCTGCTGGGTGACCGGTGCCTGGCCACCGCCCCAAGCCCAGGAACACCAGAGAGCTGGACGGTGACGGCAGCAAGCCCGTTGGTCTGGACTCCGACGATCCCAACGCGTTCCGCGGCTCGCACGGTGGCGGGGACAACCGACACGATCCTCGCCGCCGACTACGGATCGGTGGTGGACTACTCGAACGCTGGAGCCATCGCGGTGACCGTCCCCGCCTCGTTGCCCGAGGGCTTTTACTGCACGCTCCTCCAGTCCGGCACGGGCCCCTTCACGATCGCCGGCGTCGGCTCGACGGTCAACGGCCGCAACGGGCTAACGTCTGCCGGGCAGTATGCCGCGGTCGGGATTCAGCAGCGCGCCGCGAATACCTACATCGTTGGAGGAGACACTGTATGAACAGACTCGGATTAGGGCTACTTGCTAGGCCGCAGATTCAGCCGCCTCCGCTACCCGGAAACGTGGTGGCGTTGTTCGATCCCCTGTTCGGGATCGCGTCATCCGGTGGGGTAGTCGACTCCTGGACGGCGCGGTTCGGGACGGGTCTGCTGACGGCAGCCGGCGGAGTACGCCCCGCGCTTGGCGCTGACTACCTGGAGTTCGACGGGATCGACGACGTTCTTTCTGGCGCTGCGTTGGCCCTTGGAGGGTTGGCTGGAGCGACGCTTGGATTTTGGCTCCGCCAAACTGGGCCTCTTGCCAACGCGGTACCCGTAGAAACCTCGGACTTCCCAACCGGGTTGTTGGTCGTTTCTGGGGCGAGCTTCGTGGATTGCTTTTCCGGTTCTGCCCAGGTAGCTCGCTCCACAGGCCCGGTCACAGCTAACTCGTGGACGTTCTTTGCTCTCACGTTTGATGGCGCGGCCGGCGCAGGGCTCAAAACCAAGCTGTTCGCTGGCGCAACGCCGGGAGCTGTCGCCAACGTCACGAGTTTTGACAATACCGCCAACACCACGCTTCCTGCTCCTACTGGGAACACCCGGATAGGCGGACGCTCGACGGTGTTCTTCCCGGGCCGTATTGGCATTGTCGCGGCCTACAACACGCCGCTTTCACTGCCGCAGATCCAAGCACTGGCGGCCTACAGAATCCCGGCCTGAAAGGAATCCCCCACAAGTGAAGATCCTACTCAACGACACGGTAATCGCGGCAGCAGGGACGGTCCTTGATGCGCGGACAACGAACGAGATCACGGCGCTGGAAAGCGTCGGCGGGATCGTGGTCGACGTGAGCGAAGCCGTTGGGGCGCGCATCCTGGCGCGCTTCAGCGCGTTCCGCCGCGGCAACGCCGCACGGGACTCCGACGTGCTGACCCTCCTGGCTCTCTCGGAGGGCGCGTTCGACCCGGCGCCGGACCTACCCGGCATTCGCGCGACGACGGGCACCACGGAGGTTTTGGCCGCTGGCGACGACGGCGGCACGGTGACCTTCGACAACGCCGCTCCGACCAACGTCGAGGTGCCTCCGGGGCTCCGCGTCGGCTTTTCGGTCGCGGTCATCCAACTCGGCGCCGGGCAGGTCACCGTCACCGCTGGCGCTGGTGTGACCCTCACGGCCCCGCTCGGGGATTCGGTGGCGCGCCAAGGTGGCGCAGCCGGCTTGACCATTGTGGCGACGAACACCGCCGTAATCGGCGGAGACGTGGTGTGATCCGATGACTACTCTTGCAACGAACGGGCGCAACGCTTCAGCCGCATCCGATCAATGCTCGGGCAGCTTGAGGTGTACGCGGGCGCTGTTGCCGGTCCCTGGCGATTCCAGGTGGCTGTCCCCAAGTGCGAGACGCTGCCCGAGCGGTGGCGTTTCCTCATCGGTGGGTGCGGAGGCGTGACCCACACCTACGACTCCGAGGCCGACCCGCTGGTGGTGGTGGCCGACGGGTGCACGGTGACCGTGCGCCTCACGCCCGCGCAGGCGCCGGAGCTGGCGGCCGCGTGCTGCGGCACGGTGTACTCGTACGCCCTCTACGGCGTCCTCGCGGACCAGTCGCTGGTGGCGGTGGGCGGTGAGGGGCGCGGGTCGATCGTGGTTCGGGGTGCGGTGTGACGACCCCCGACTACGTGACGGCGTGCTCCTACGAGCCGGGCGGCGGGGCGGGCGCGGGATCGTCCGGCACGCTGCCGCACGGCACGGCGGCCCCGGACGGGTTCGTCATCGTCGGGCTCACCGTCCAGGCCCTCAATGTGCTCCGCGTGTGGCTCCGCGGGATCGGGGACGTCGGCTCGCCGTTCGACCCGGGCTCAATCCTCGCGGCCCGGTCCTGGGCACTGGAGCCGCTCGACCCGGACGCCCGCGTGCGGCTGGTGCAGACCGTGCGCCTTGTATCCCCGGCGCCCGACCCGGTGATCGACATCTTCACCGACGGCCCGCTCTCGGACGACCGGCACTACCGCCTCGCGTACGTCGGCGCCACGGGTGCGGTGACGGGGTGCGACTACGTGGACTTCGTGGCCTCCGCGCCCGACGTCTTCTCCAACGTGCGTGACCAGGTGGCGGCGCGGGACGGCTTCTACGACGTTGCCAACCCACAGCTCCCGCGAGACCAGGTGGCGCTTGGCGCGGTGGCGCTTGGGACGTTCGTGCTCACGTCCGACGGTGACCTCGCCCTTGACTCGGGGCTGCTCGGGCTCCGAAAGCGCGTGGTCCGGCGCCTGACGGCGGGCGTGGGGGACTTCTTCCACATGCTCGACTACGGCCTCGACGCAGAATCAAAGTCGCTTCTCACGCCCGATCGGGCCGCTCGGATTGCCGCCCGTGCGCGCGCACAGGTGCTGCGCGAGCCCGACGTCGCGCAGGCCTCCGTGTCCGTGTCGAGCCTTGGCGCCGCTCCCGACGTGCTCTCGCTCCGTGTCGCGGTTCGCCCGCGCTCCGGTGGCGAGATCGGGATCGACGTGGCGCTGCGCGCGCCTCGTGCTCCTCGGTAGTAGACTCCGGCGCATGCCGGTCGATTTGCCAACGAGAGAGGACTACTTCCAGATCGGGGCGCAGGAGCTTCTCCGCCGGAGCGCCGCGCGTCCACCCGGGCAACGGATCAGCCGCGAGGCCATCTTCACCGAGGGGACGGACGTCAACATCCTCGTCTCGGTGGGCTCGGCGATGGCCGACGAGGCAACCCGGCACCTGGCGATCCGCGACGCGGCGCTGTTCCTCGACTCGGCGGAGGACGAGGACCTGGACCGGCTGGTGGCGGACCGGTTCTCGCCCGAGATCGTTCGGAAGCAGCCCTCCCAGGCGCTGGTGGTGCTGGAGTTCTCGCGGTCAATTCCGCCGTCCCCCGGCGCCCTGGTGGCCTACCCGTCCGGGACGCGCGTTCGGACGGCAACAGGCGTGGAGTTCGAGACCACCTCCCCGGTGGTCTTCCCGATCAACGGCACGGGCCCGATCTCCGCCACCGCGCGCGCGCGCCTCGCCGGCACCGCTGGGAACGTGGCGGCGGGGACCATCACCGCGTTCGTGTCGCCGAACCTCGACCCGGCGGTGACGGTCACCAACCCGGACATCGCCTCGGGCGGCGCGGCGCTGGAGAGCGACGACGCGCTCCGCAGCCGCGCTCGGAGCTTCTTCCCGTCGGTGCGGCGCGGGACGGTCGGCGCAATCGAATTTGGAGCGCTCACGGTGCCGGGTGTCGTCAGCGCCACGGCGCTCGAGGAGGTGGACGATTGGGGGCGCCCCACGGGCGTGGTGAGCGTCTACATCGCGGACTCGAACGGGCAGGCGAACAACCAGCTCGCGAACCTCGTGCGGGACGCCCTGCGCGAGTACCGCGGCGCGGGGGTCATTGTCGACGTACTCACGAGCCAGCCGCTCGTGCAGGACATCGCCTACGTGCTCGGATGGGAGGCCGGCACGGACACGCTCGCCGCGTCCCAGCAGCTGCGCGAGTTGACCGTGGCGACCGTCAACGCGCTCGCCCCCGGCGAGGTCCTGCCGCTCTCGCTGCTGCAGTCGATCGCGCGGTCGGTGCCGGGCGCCATCGTGCTGCAGGGCACAGTGGTCAACCCGAATGGCGACCTTGTCCCAGCGTTCAACCAGGTCCTCAAGACCGAGCTTTCGCGCGTGCGCGTGAACGGAGTTTGACCCGTGGCGTTCTTCCCGTGCTCTGCGCAGTCGTACTTGATCCTGTTCCGCCGCCTCGTGCCGGCCTCCTACAGCGACCCGCTGGAGCAGGAGAACGGCGGCCTCGGGATCGACCCGATCCTTGCGTGGTGCAAGATCTGGGAGCGCTACGACCAGGCCGCGAACCTCTCGCAGCAGGCCTACTTCATCCAGCCCCACAGCGAGCAGACGGGGCCCTCCGCGAGCGGCCCCGTGCGCGCCTCGGGCACCGTGGACGTCTCCCGCCTCGCCCCCGCCGACTGGCAGCTGTCGGTGCCGGCGGGGACCGTGGTGGAGGCCGTGGTGACCGACAGCTACGGCTCGCCGCTGCTGGTGCAGCGCTACGAGCTGCCGAACGGTGCGGCGCTCGCCGCTGGCGCCCTGGGCCCGGTGACGGTGCCCGTGATCGCCGTGTTCGAAGGGTACGAGGGCAACGTGCCCGCGGGCTACGTCGTGCGCTTTGCGGAGGCGGGCCGGGCGTCCGTGCGGTGCGTGATTGCGACGGCGTCCATGCTCGTGGTGCTGCCTTCGGCCACCGCGCCCACCGACCGCTGGCAGGACCCGTTCCGCGGGCGCTACGGGCGCGCCACGACGCCCGACGGCCTCCCCCCGCTTGTGGGCCCCACCGCGCTCGCTCCGCGGCGCCTCGCGGCCGTGTCGGGCGTTGACGTGGCCACCGTCGACCCGCCCTACGACCCGGCCGACGTGGGCAAGGTGATCGTCTTTGAGGTCGAGGAGTGGGCGGACCTGGGCGTCTCGGTCACCCAGCCGCTGCCCATCGAAGGCGGGCGCCCGGACGCACTCGGCGCCATCGCGACCGACCGCGGGACGGGGCGGCAGCCAGGTGAAGGCGACCAGCAGCTGGCCGATCGGCTCCAGCTCCTGGCGGACGTCGTTTCCCCGGCGGCGGTGGAGCGCACGGTGCGACGAGTGCTCGCTGGCACCGGGATCCGGTGGGCGCTGTACGAGACACGCGACGTCGGCGGGCTCGGCGGGTTCATCCTCGACGCGCACCCGCTGGACCTCCCTGGCTCCAACTTCACCACCGCCAAACTAGCGGGCTCGGAGCTGGTGGGGCAGGGAACGTTCCTTCTCGACGGGCCGTCTTACCGACGGTTCTTTGTGATCGCGATCTCCGCAAGCAGCCTGGGGGAGTTTGGGCTCGCGTTTGATGCCGCGTCCCCTGCGACGCTCTCGGCGCTGGACCAGCTCACCGGGACAGGTTTCCTCGACGGGTTCCCTGCCGCGCTTGACGCAATCGTGGCCCGGTTGTGGGCGAGCGTGCGGGACGTGCGCGAGGCGGGCATTGGGTTCGAGATCGTTGTGGATGACACCCTGTAAGGAGCGAGGACACCATGAGCAGCGGAAACAATAGGATTGTTTGGAACACCTTTGAGCGAGCGCTTTCCCAGGACCTAAATCGCTCGGAGGCACTCATCGCGGCGGCGCGGCAGCAAACCGTGCGGCAGCAGACGTCGCGCATGGCGATGGGCGACTCGGTGGCGCATCCGGGGCTTGTGCGGCCGTTTGATGCGGTCCCCGCCCCGAATGCCGATCCGGTGGTGCACGACGTCTTTGCGGGCCTGATGGTCCGCTGCGACGCCCCTGGCTACCTGCTCGTTGATGCTGGTGGGATTGGGTTCTTCAACCCGGCCTTTGCTGGCCTCACGTCGGAGGACTCACCCTACATCGTGGCCGACGTCCCAGCGCTTGCGCTGACGACCGTGCTCACCTTCACCGCCAATGCGGGGCCCGGGATTCGCTGGGACGTGGTGGAGATGCGGCTGGTGGACCAGATTGTGGAGAACGCCTCGCGGGACATCTACAACCCCGCAACGCAGACCTTCACGAGCGTGCTGGTCCCCAAGGTGAGGCGCGCGGTGGCGGAGTACCGGATCGCACTCGGGACGCCCGGCGGCGGCCTTCGCGCTCCTGACCCGGGCTGGTGTCCACTGGCGCTGGTGATGGTTCCAACGACGGCCACCGGATTCACCCAGTGCGACGTCTACGACGTGCGCCCCCTGGCGAGCGAGCGCGCCCAGCTGCAGGTCCAGCCGAGCCGCACAAGCCTGGTAGGCATTGCCGGGTTCTGCTGGGCCCCGCAGCAGGCGAAGTACTTCGGCAACGAAGAGGACCAGCTCGCCGGCTACTGGCTCTCGGAGTTCATGGGCTACCGGAGCGGCGGTGAGATCCGCAAGAACGTAGCGACCGCTGGCACTGGCACCTTTGCGGTATCTACCCCGGGCGGCGGTGACGGCGTGTTCGTGTTGTCCGACACGCAGAACGCCTCCGCCTCCGCGCCACCGGTGATCGGCACCAGCGGGCTCTTTGCCGTGGTCGCGTTGTTCCCCCGCGGCTACCCGCGGTGGGTGCGCTACTCGCAGGCCCCGCTTGCCTCGAGCGCTGGAGAGGCGCTGTACGAGAGCGGGCGCCTGCCGACTGGCCCGCGCGGCTTGTTGGTCACCACCGACGGCGGCCAGGTGCTCGGCAACGGGATCTGCCAGCCAATCACGCCGCCAACACAGACCGGCCTGACGAATGCCGAGTGGGGGCACATCGTCGACTGGTACATCCGCGACACCAACGGCGACTTCTGGGCCGCGTTGGGCGACACGCGGAGCGGCGGCCTGCGGTTTCTTAACTCGCAGTTCAACACCTCCGGGACCAACCTCTGGGGGTCGGCCAAGGCGCTGGCCGTCGGCGCGTTGGGGACTACGGCGCAGTTTACTGCGGCGCTCGACAACTGGGTCGGGACCAAGGAGCCCGCTGCGGCCACGGCGCTCCTTGTGCGCGTCCGGCTGGTTTTCGGGGTGGCTGGGATCGTCGCGGCAAAGAAGCTGGCGGTCGATTTCTACGTGGGTGAGGGTGTCGCTGGTAGGCCGATCACGAACCTCCATGCTCTGGGAGAGGTGCCGATCCCGGTGGACTTTGCATCCCAGGACTTCGTGCTCACGACCGAGTTCTGGATCCCGCTCACCGCTCTCCCGACGTGGGACGCGGGCGGCGGCCTCACCGAGACGCTGACCGCAATCGCTCGCTTCTCCAACCCCGCAGGGGCCGGTGATTCGTTCGTTTCCTCGGCCAGCGGCACGGTCCAGCTCCTGGGGTTCAAGTTCTGATGACCTCCTTGACTGCAACCCTCGCCCGGGGCTCGCGCGGCCCGGCCGTGCGGGCGCTCCAGCTCCAGCTGGTCAAGCTCGGCTACGACGTCGGCCCGAACGGCGCAGACGGCGACTTTGGGCGCTGCACGGAGTCGGCGGTGCGGTCCGTGCGCGCGCTGCACGGCCTGCCGCCCGCGCCCGCCGTCGTCACGCCGTCGTTGTGGTCGGTGCTGCTCACGGGGACGGAGCCAGTCGTGGCCGATCCTGGCGTGCTCGACCTCACGCTCGTCCAGGCCCGGCGCTACACGCCGGGACGCACCGGGCCGCTTCGGTTCCTTTGCCTCCACGTCGCGGAGATCGCCGAGGTGCTGGTTGCGGCCGAGAACCTGGCGCGGTGGGGCTCCGGCCCGAACGCGCCCCACGCCAGCTGGGGCTACGCGGTGGACGCAGACTCCATCACGTGGTCGGTGCGGGACGAGGACACGGCCTGGCACGCCCCGGGGCTTAACCCGGTGTCAATCGGCATCGAGCTTGCGGGCTCGAGCTACCAGACCGTGAGCCAGTGGGCGGACCCGTACTCCGTCTCGACGCTTACCCGCGCGGCCGGCCTGTTTGCGGCTCTTGCCCGCAAGCACTCGTTGCCGATCCGCTTCGTGTCGGCGGCGGAGCTGCGCGCGGCCGCCGCGGCCGGGTGGCCCGAGGACGTCGCAGGCATCACCTCGCACCTGGAGGTCACCCGCGCGCGGCTTGACCAGGTGCTCCCGAACGTGAACCGCTCAACGCACACCGATCCCGGGCCAAACTTCCCCTGGCCCCGATTTCTGAAGCTTGTGGAGGAGTCATGAAGGAGCTGGGACTAGAGCTGGCGGCCGCGGTGCTGCCGTACGTGGCGGCGGCGCTCGCCGCGCTTGTGGTGGCGTGGCTGCGCTCGCAGCTGCTTGCGGTGGAGGCCCGCAACGTGGCCATCCAGGTGGAGCTGGAGGCAAGCCTCGACTCCGAGCTGCGCGGCGAGAAGAAGCTCGCGCGCGCCAAGGAGCTGCTCGCCGAGCGCACGCGCGCGCTTGGGGCGTTGCGGCCCGAGGCGCTGATCGAGCGCGCAATCCCGGCGGCGCGCGAGCTAACCCGGAGGTGAGCTAAGCTGCCCGAATGGCAGCACGTAGTAAGGCGTCCGCAACATCCACCGCGCCCGCAGGCGCACCGCGCATCGAGATGGTTCCCCTCGGCGCGGTGCGCGGCGCAACCCGCAACCCCAAGACCCACGCCCTCGACCGGATCGCCCTCTCGATCCGGCGCTTTGGTTTTGTGGCTCCGCTCGTGGTCGACGAAGCCTCGGGGCGGCTCGTCGCGGGTCACGGCCGGGCCGCGGCCCTGCGGCAGATGCGCTCCTCGAAGGAAGCGCCACCGGACCGGGTAGTCGACACGGGCGACGACTGGCTCGTGCCGGTGCTCCGCGGGGTCTCCTTCGGGAGCGAGAAAGAGGCGGAGGCTTACCTTCTTGCGGACAACCGGGTGCAGGAGCTTGGAGGCTGGGATACAGCCTCGCTGTTGGAGATGGTGCGCGACTTGCGCGAGGACCAAGCCTTGTTGGGGGCGTCTGGCTGGACAGACCGCGAGGCGAGTAAGCTGATCCAGCGCAAACAACGCGGCGTCATCTCGGAGGTTGAAGTCCAAGAGACCGAGCAACGGGTGAACGTCGGGGAGGTTTGGGACCTTGGAGCGCACGTCCTGGTCTGTGGGGACTCCAGGTTGTGCTGGGACCATGTAGAATCCCAGATTGACCTGGTGATGACGGACCCCCCGTACGGAGTGGCTTACACCGGCGGTGGGACCAGGGCGCCAATCGCGTCCGACTCCGATCCGAACGTCGCAGTCGCGCTCTTCTCGGCCGTTTGGTCCAACGCGTTGGAGCGCATGAAGCCGGGCGCTCCATTCTTCGTGTGGTGCGCAAGCGGCCCGATCATGTGCAGTTTCGCCCAGGTTCTCGGGGCTAACTTCCGCCAGACACTGATCTGGAAGAAGGATCAACTGGTGATGGGACGTCGCGACTTTCACTCGCTGTACGAGCCCTGTCTGTACGGCTGGGCCCCCGGTTCCCATGCGCGCCCAGCCGACAGGACGCTGGTCGACCTTGTGGAGTTCCAGCGCCCCAAGGCCTCCAAGGAGCATCCAACGATGAAGCCCATCGCGCTGATTGCTCACTTCCTGCAGGCGGTCGGCGGGGCAAACGACCTTGTGGTCGACCCGTTTGGCGGCTCAGGGACGACGTTGTTGGCTTGCGAGCAGCTCGGGATGCGCTGCCGCACGGTCGAGCTGGAGCCCGAGTACGCGTCCGTGATCGTGGATCGGTGGGAGCGACTCACGGGTGGAAAAGCTGTCCGTCGGCTGTAGCCCCCATGGGTCGCGCGCGCGCATGGATCGTAAAACCGGAGCACGCCAGTCGGTCGTTTTTCGAGCCTAGGAAGGCTGCAGAAAACGGTCGAGCCGGATAGTGTTGACTGCCATCCGCGCAAGGAGCGCATCTCGGTCTCGCGTGTGCGGCTGGGCCGTGATCCCCATGACGCTGGCTTGATCCGCTCCCGCCCGCTGCCCGCCCCCCCGACCGCGAAGCGCGGTCGTTCCGCCCCCCCCCGGGGGGGCGTTCGTGTGTGGTGCCTGTGAGTTGGAGATCCGGAGAGGCACTGAACCGGAGGTAGAGATCCCCCGAACCGTGGTGCGACCGGTGAGGCTTGGCCTGAACGTCGCCCGGTGGGACAGCCCGCTTGGAAGGGATAGTTTGTCCTGGATCTTGCGCGGGATCGTGAAAGCGATCATTGTTCGCCCGTGACCTAGACCAAGATCCGAAAGTCAAGGAGCAGAAGCCATGGACGATGACGAATCAAAGATTGACGAAACGGTGCTGGATCGGGTGCACGCCCTGGCGCGCATCGCGGCCGACGAAGCCGGTGTGAGCGTGGACGACGTGTCGATGGGGCTCTCCTTCAAGCGTGGAGAGGCGCACTGGACAGCGCGCGTACGGGGCGCTAAGCGGGCGGTCCGCGCTCACGGCCCGTGCTCGGTCTTGCGACGGCTGACCTCCACCGCCGGTGTCCTGTGAGCGCGGCAACCCCACCGCCGCTGACGGTCAACGAATGGGTGCGCCTCCGCTCTGTGCGGGCGCGCCCCGTGGCGGACCTGACGGCGGAGGAGCGCGAGCTGTGCGTGCGGGCCATTGCGCAGGACGTGGCGCGCTACCAGGCGATCCCGGCGGCCAAGACGGAGACAATCCACGTCTGGGGAGCGCCGGAGTCGGAGTGGCTCGACCCGACCTCGGGACTCTGCACCGACCCGGGGGCGGAGTCGCTGGAGGTGGTGTTCCACGTCAACGCGGTGAGCACCGGTGAGTCCTCCTGGCGCTGCCCGGACTGCAAAGTGACGGTTGGGCCTTTGCTGCAGCCATGACGGTGGCTGCTTTGTACGCTGATCCGCGCGGGTGCTACGCCGGACTCCCTGACGTTGACCTGTGGGATGAAGCGCGCGACGCACGATTGTACGCGGGTCCGTGGCCGGCGGTTGCGCACCCGCCTTGCCAGCGTTGGTGCCAGATGGCTCGAGTGATCGAGGCACGCTACGGTCACCGCGTTGGTGATGATGGTGGTTGTTTTGCGGCGGCGCTGGCAGCCGTGCGGCAGTGGGGCGGAGTGCTTGAGCATCCCGCGTATTCGCTGGCGTGGCCCGCGTTTGGTCTTGCGCGTCCACCCGTGGCTGGTGGGTGGGTCCGCGCTGACGACTACGGCTGGACGTGCCACGTCGAACAGTGCCGGTACGGCCACCGAGCACGCAAAGCGACGTGGCTTTACGCTGCCGGGTGCGAGCTGCCTGAGCTTCGCTGGGGCCGCGGTGAGTACACGCACCAGATAGGCTACCAGGACCAGCGCGGGAAGGCGCGCAACCTGCCGACGCTGGGCAAGCGGCTGGCGTCGCAGACCCCGCCCGAGTTCCGCGACGTGCTGCTGTCGATGGCAAGGACGATCTGACAGCGGATCCATTCGGCGCCGTTGCTACTCGTCTTGCTGTATTCTTATTTTGGGTTGTCCCCTTGCAAGCTCGTCGCAGGTACGGCAAGTCATCCCTGCCGGGCCGCCGCTCGGCGGAAAGACGACGATGACGACCACCGCCCGCCTCAACGCTCTCGCGCTAACCCTTAACGGCCGCATCAACGAAGGCCTACGTGAGGGCGTACGACGCGCTTTCATGCACCAAGGAGGCGTGGCCGCGGCGCTCACCAACCTTGCCACACAGGCCAACAGCGAGGCGGATCGCGCGAAGATCCTGGCGCTAGCCGATGCCTTCGTGACTGAGGAGGGATCGTGAACGACCCGGAGGAGCGCTGGAGCCCGGACGTCCCGAAGGCTCGGATCGACAACGTGCATCACTTCGAGTGCTCGCGTTGCCGCCTGCTTGTCGATGCGAGCGAGGGTGGGGGTCCGGACGAATATGACCTAAACGGGACCTTGTGCTCATTCTGCTGGGGCGTAACCCGCCGCCTCCGCTTCACGGGGGCACCGTGATCGCGCGCACCATGCCGCGCGGCGTATTCGCCCGCCTGGCGTTCGCGGCGGTGGCCTCGGCCGACCGGGACGGCGGCATGTACTCCCACCCGCAGCGCCCGTTTCTGACCGAGCAAGAGGCCCTCGCGGTGAGCGAGGAGCAGACCCGCGCCTACGAGGACGCCGAGCGCCTTGGCGCCACGCCCGCGCACTGGGTGGAGTTCGGGCGGTGGCTTCGGGATTCGCATTGACCTCCCAAAATACCACTGGCCACTCTTGGGATCAGGGACCAAGTACAGCGTGCCGGGCGGCAGCGCCCGGCGGAAAGCGACGAATCAAGATGACGAACGCAGTGACCAACAACTCCGGCCAGACCATCAACATCCGCGCCATGCTTGCTGACACAGTGGGTGAGGTTGAAGCCAGCACCATTCTTCGCACCAAGCTCGGCTGGGTCATGGGCGGGAAAGCCGCCTCCCTGGTAACCACCGCGGCCCGCGCCTACGGCCTTAAGGTCACCGAGGTAGGAGGCGCCCTTCGCTTCTCGGCCGCTGGCTGAAGGCCCCCGGCCGGGTGCCCCCGCGCGGGGCGCCTCACCGGGAGCCTTGGGCTCTGCACACCCCACAACGAAAGACCACGACGATGACCAAAAAGACGACCAAGAAAACCGACGTAACCGCCCGCCTCGCCTCCGGCACCACGGTGCTCGGAGCCATCTGCCACTGGAGCCTGCGGGAGTTCAAAGTGCCGCGCTCCTCCTGGCAGCGCGCGCTTGCCGACCACGGCATCGCGGAGGCCGAGGTGGAGGCGAGCCCATACGTGGTGCTTGCCCGCACCATGGAGCAGCTGCGCGGGCAGTACGCCCAGCGGCGGGTCCCCGGCCTGCGCGGCGCCCACGCGCTGCTGTGGGTCTACCACGACGCGGCGGAGGGCAAGACCAAGGCGGATCACGCTTGGTCAGTGACGCTCGACACGGCCGGCGCCGTTCCCGAGCTGCGGTTCGAGCGCAAGGCCCAGAGCGCCACGCCCGACGACGCGGCCAACGCGCTCCGTGCCAAGGTGGAAGCCGACTTCGCCGAGATCCGCGACTACGCGCTCACCGCCGACCTCTCGGCCCTGCTCTCCCGCGCCATGCCGGGTGTCGCCAAGAACGACTGCTGGGAGGCCGTCAGCCTCCGCGACTCGGGCGGTGTGTTCTTTGTTGGCCCGGCGCAGGTCGCCCGGGTCGAGTCCTTCCGCGACTGGGTGCAGTCGGTGGCGCCCCTCACGCGCCTTGACGTGCTCCGGATCACCGACGAGGCAGGGAACCGCGAGACGGTGGCCCGGTCGGCGGGCGAGGCGCTGTCGACGGAGCTGGACCAGATCCGAGTCGAGATCGCCAAGATGCTCGCTGACGAAAAGCCCTCGGCAAAGTCGATCGAGCGCAAGTCGGCCGAGTTCCGCACGCTTCGCGCCCGCATCGCGATCTTCTCCGACGTGCTCGGCGACGTCGGCCAGAAGCTCCACGGTCGCCTTGTCGAAGTCGAAGAGGCCATCCGCCGCGAGCTTGCCCAGCTGTTCGCCTCACCGGCGCCGGACGCCCCGGCACCAGCCCCGGTTGAGGCGGACGAGCCGGCGCCCGAGACGCTCCCCGAGCCGCCGGTCGAGGAGCCCGCGAAGCGGGTCAGGAAGTCGCGCAAGGCGTGAGAAGGCGCAAGCTGCGCAAGCACCCGGCGCCCCACCGAAAGCGGGGTGGCGCCGTCACCACGCGGGTGGTGCGCACGGTCGAGGTGGAGGTGCGTACAGTCGACCAGCTCACGCGCCGCGTGTGGGATCGGTTGCACGAGCTGGGGCTCGGCTACGACGACCTCAAGAACCGGCTGGGCGTCGAGAACCCCAGCCGGATCATCAACGCCGAACGCGTCAGCGAGCGCGCTTTCGCGGCCCTCGACCGGGCGCTGGAGCACCCGGACTGGGCGGCCCCGTTGCCGCCCGCGCCCGACCCGGCGGCGGTCATCGCCGGGCGCCTCACGGGGCTCCGTCGAATCTTCGACGAGGCTTCCAAGAATGACTTGGCGAAAACAAGAAGGCGCGCCAAGTAACGACTGCCGGGCGACGCCCGGCGGGAAGTGAAGAATCAGAATGACGACGACAAGTACCGCACGCGACCGCCTTACCGCCCTCACCGACGAGTTGAAGGGGCGCTTTGTGCGCCGGGACGAAGTGATCGACGGGATCATGGTGGCCGCGGTGGCGGGCATGAACGCCGTGCAGCTCGGCGCCCCCGGCACGGCCAAGACCGCCCTTGCCACCGCCTTCGCGCGCGGGCTCGGCGTCACGGAGGAGGAGCACTACGCGCTGCTGCTCACCCGATTCACCTCGCCCGAGGAGGTGTTCGGGCCGATCAGCTTCTCGGGTCTGAAGGAGGACCGGTACGAGCGGATCGTGGCGGGCTACCTCCCGAGCGCCAAGACCGCGTTCCTTGATGAGGTCTTCAAGGCCTCGCCCGCGATCCTCAACAGCCTCCTCACCGCGCTAAACGAGCGGCGGTTCAGGAACGGCGCCGGGTGGTCCGACATGCCGCTCAGCTTCGTCCTCGCGGCCTCCAACGAATACCCCGAGGGATCGCACCTCCAGGCCCTTTGGGACCGCTTCCAGGTCCGCTTCTGGCTCGAGTACGTGCAGGGATCGGCGGACCGGACGGCGATCCGCCGGGCCCGCGGTGACGCCGACATGCCGGCGCTGGCCGCGCTCGATGACCTCGCCTTCGCGCGGGCCGGCGCCCGGGGTGTGGCTGTCCCGTCGACCATGGACGGCGTCTTCTGCGCCCTCTTCGACTCGGTGGAGAAGGCGACCGAGCAGCCGATCTCGGACCGCAAGATCCGCCAGTGTGAGCGACTCGCGCAGGCTTCGGCCTGGCTCCGCGGGTCGGACACGGTGGAGCCTTGTGACCTCGCGGTGCTGGAGCACGTGCTCTGGGAGCACCACGACCAGCGCGCCAAGGTCGCGGCCGAGGTGGCCAAGTTCGCCACGTCCGCCGTGCAGGAAGTCGACCGGATCATGCGCGCGCTCAAGTCGCTCGTCGCCACGACCCCCACGCCCGACCAGATCTCCCGCCTGGCCCCCACGGCCAAAGAGGACGCCAAAACCCGTCTGATGGCGGTGGCGGACGAGCTGAAGGCCGGGAGCACCAAGATCGGCAACATCACGGCCAAGACGGCGCGCGAGAAGGCGCGAGTCGAGGACGCCCAGGCCGAGATCCAACAGCACCTCAAGGACGCGCGCGAGGTGTACGCGTCCCTCGCTTTTGGGATCTGATTCGACGCTGCCCGGGCGAATCTAAGTGGCGCCCGGGCCCACAACGGCCCAAGCCAGGACTCGCCGGGCCGCGCCCGGCGGGAGACGACGATGACGAACAACCTACTGACCGACGGCGCCGACGGCGCGATGGTGGCTTCCGACTGGACCCGGCTTCTTCTTGGCGAGGAAGCGAAGCAGCGCTCCCTGCTAGCCGAGGGTGGCGAAGTCGAGAGCACGTTCACCCGCGACGTCTTCTCGGCCCTCTACGGCCTCGACTCGCGCAACGAAGCGGCGCCGGCCTGGGCCGACAAGCTGCTCGGCGCGGTCCAGGACCACGACCAGTGGGCTTCCTCCTCCGCCATGGCCCGCGGTGACGCCTGGGCCTGCGGCCTCGCAACGCAGGCCCTCGTGGCCGAGTGCCGGGACGCGGTGCGGGACGTGGCCGACGCGCAGAAGCGCGCTGAGGACCTTGCGGCCAAGGAAGCCGCGGCCGAGACCGAGAAGGAGCGCGCGCTGTACTCAGCCGCCGCCAAACGCGCGGCTGCGGCGCTCGAGCGCGCTGTGACCCGGCTTTCCAACGCGGCAGGCGCGGTGCTGGAGAAGGCGGCCACCGAGACGGGGGAGATCCTTGAAGCCGTGCGGGTGGTCGGGAGGGCGGCTGGGAAGACCGACGAGGGCGCCACGGCGTCGCACGTGCGGCTCCAGGACGCGCTCAAGCGGTCCATGGAGCGTTCCCCCAAGCTCGCCAAGATCGCGCGCCTGGCGGGCCGTATGGCGGCCAGCGGCGCGGCCCGCGCCCGCCGCCGCGACTCGCACGGCCACGAGGAGACGGTCGGCACCACGCTCGGCGGCCTCGACGAGCTGGCCCGAGTGCTCCCGGTGGAGCTGCTGCTCGCCGGTGACGACGCCACCGAGGCAACGCTCGCCCGCAAGCTCCTTGAGCGCCAGGCCCTCGCCTATGAGGTGCGCGGGACAGAGCCCGAGGAGCGCGGCCCGGTCGTGGTGCTGGTCGATGCCTCCAGCTCCATGGAGGGCGCGCGCACGGCTTGGGCGCACGCCGCCGCCCTCGCGATCGTGCTCCGCGCCCGGTCAGAGAAGCGGGCCGCGGTGGTGGCCGACTTCGCCCGGTGGGCAACGACCCTCGCGACGTACTTGCCGCGCGAGACGGCTGCCGACTTCGGCTGGGTCGGTCGCTGCCGCGGTGGCGGAACTTCGATCGGCAAGGCGCTCGAAGACGCGGGGCACATCATCGATACGATGCCGGCCTTCAAGCGTGCCGACGTGGTGCTGGTGACCGACGGTGAGGACCAAGGCTACGATCACGTGGTGGACGACCTGCGGGGGCGCGGGATCGAGATCCACGCGGTGCTGATTGGCGGCGCCCACGAGGTCCCCGGCGCGGCCTCATCGGCCCGGATCACCGACGCTGCGATCACGGCCGATCGGTTCGACGACGCGATTGACGTGTTCGCGCTGTGACGCTTGCGCGCCCCTTCGGGGCGGATCAGGATGGCTGGCCCGGTGGCGAACCTGCCGGGCCCGGAAGGAGACGACGACGATGAAACGACTGGTGCTGACGAACAGTGAGATGAGTACGCATCGCGCGTGCCCGGCCCGGTGGGGCTTTGGATACGCGGAGGGACTGGAGCCCGAGGAGCAACCCCGGGCCATCACGATTGGCACTCTTGCCCACGCCGCGCTCGCCGCCGCGTGGTCGCTGGCGGCGGAGTGCACGCCCCACGACCCGAAGCGCGCGCGCATGCCGGACGGGCTTGGAGCGATTGGCGCGGTGCTGGACCAGGCGCTGGCCGACGGAGCGGATCCGGAGGTGGTGGACGTGGCGCGCTACTGCGCGGTCACATCGCTTGAGCGCTGCGAGGAGGAGTACCGCACGCACCTGGTGCTCGCGGTCGAGCGCGAGTTCGTGATGCCCATCAGCGCGCACCTGGCCTGGAAGGGCACCGTCGATCTGGTGACCCAGACTCCCGACTTCGAGGCCATCGTCTGGGACCACAAGACCACGTCGTTCACCCCGGACGTGTGGGAGCACCGGCTCCCGCTCGACACCCAGCACATCGGCTACACCGAGGCGGTGCGGCGCGGGTGCTTTGGGGTTGGGCTGCGCGGCGGCTTGTTCCGGTGGTCGGTGGTGCGTTCGAAGCCCCCGACTGAGCCGCACATCAACAAGGACGGCCGCGTGTCGGCGGCGCTCATCGACACCACCCCGGCCATCTACGAGGCCGCGCTCAACGACCAGGAGGCCCGCGGGCTCTCGGTCACCGACGCGCAGGTAGCGCGGCTCGAAGCTGTGCGGGCGCGACCCGCGACGGACTACCGACGCTTCGAGACGCTCGTCACCGACGAGGCGAGATCCAGGTGGCTTGCCGAAATCCGGCTTGAGGCGGCTCGGATCCGGCGTGCACTCAAGCACCCCGAGGAGCGCACGCGACGCCCGGAGGCGTGCAGCAGCGTCACCAGCGGGCGGTGCCCGTTCCGCGAGGTGTGCATCCAGCCCGCGCCCGAGACTCGGGCGCTTTACCGAAGGAAAGAAGATGGCAGCACGACGCAACAAGCCCGCCTCGGAACCCCAACAGCCTCCCTCCGAATCGTCCCCGACGACGAGTAACGGGCGCCAACCCAAGCCCCGCAAGGGCAAGAAGGACGCGCTCGATCTCAACGAGGTGCAGCGCCGATCAGAGCCGGAAACGGCTCCCAAGCTTGGGATCGGTGACGTCATTCGAGAGCAGGTTGAGGCGGAGCACCAGAAGCAGATCGACGACATTTCACGGGCGTACGCGGCGCTGGAGGCGGCGGACGCAAACGGCAAGGCTTCGCTCAAGGAGCACACGCAGAACGAGGCCCGGACCTGGGCGGTGCTCAAGGGTGCGGTCGAGGAGGCGATCCCGGCGGACCAACCACAGGTAGCGCGGGCGGAGGCGATGCTCACCAAGCTCCACCGCACCGAGATTGCCTGGCAGGACTACCTCGACGCCCGCGAGGCGAAGAAGGAAGAGCAGAAGGCCGTAAAACAAGCGGTGAAGGCCGCGAAAGCCACGCTCGACCGGGCGATCCGGTCGGCGGAATCAGGACAGACAGACCTCTTTTGACGGAGAACGACATGCGACGAATCGACGATCTCAACGAACAGTTCATCAACCTGGTGATCTACGGCAAGACCGGCACCGGGAAGACCAGCCTGGGTGTCACCGCACCGCGGCCGCTCATCCTCCTCTCGGAGCGCCAGGGGCTGCTCCACGTCCGCCAGGCGGCGGCGCGGCTCGGCGTCCCCACGCCGCCCACGCTGCTGATGGAGTCGCTGGAGGACTACCGCATGGTGCTCCGGTCGCTGAAGTCGGCCGAGCCGGGGAAGCCCTTCGCGGTCTACTCGGCCCCTGGCGAGGTGGCGCTGCAGCTGCCCGAGCCCCCCGAGTCGGTGGTGCTCGACTCAGTGACCGACGCGGCGCGGATCATCGTGGACGAGATCCGCAAGCAGTCCCCCCAGACCATTGGGAAGGACGGGCTCCCGGTCGACAGCCAACGCTTCTGGAACGTGCTCCAGGACCGGGCGCAGGCGCTGATCATGCAGTTCCGGGACGTCCCGGCGCACACGATCTTCCTCGCGCTGGCGGACGATCGCGAGGTCGGACCCGACGAGGGCCCGAAGGTGCGGGCGGTTACGCCGGCCATGCCGATGCGGAAACTCCCCGACATGCTCGCCGCCGCCGTCAACGCGGTGGGGTACAGCTACCGCACCGAGAAGCGCGACGGCGGGAAGGTGAGCACGAGCTACGCGGTGGCCTTCGCGGGCCCCGAACACCTGATGCTCAAGTCGTGCGCCCCGCTCCGGGACCGCGAGCACCCCGACATCGGCGCTTGGATCTCTGCGATCCGAAACCAGGTCGCAATCTCGCAGGTCGCCCCTCCGCGTTCGTCGGAGTCGATGCCCGAGGAGCGCGCGGTCCCGGCGGTCGAGGACGCGGCCCCCGCGGCGGCGGAGCCGGCACCGGCACCGGCACCGGAGCCGAAGACATCGACGATCGTGGACGTGGCCGCGGCGGCAGCAGCGGCCGAAGGCAAGGGCAAGCGGAGTGCGAAGAAGGCAGGTAACAATGGCTAAGATCAACCCCAAGGACCGCTCCGCCGGTGGCGGATCCGACGTTCTGCCGGCGGGCGAGTACGGGCTTGCGATCGTCTGGTTCCAGCGCCGCGTGTCCAAGAAGGGCTCGGAGTTCCTCCGCGTGAAGGCGGAGGTGGTCGACGGCCCCAAGATGGGCAAAGCGTGCTGGCTCATCCTCTCGCTCGACCTTTCGAAGCAGGGGGCGGTCAACCGGTGGCGGATCCTCGCCGAGTCGGTCGGTCAGGAGGAGGAGTTTGATCTCGGCAGCCACGAGGAGGGAACCCAGGAGGAGGGCGACGCGACCTTCCGCCGCGTGTTCGTTGGGCGCCCGTTCCGGGCCAAGCTCAAGGTGACGACCTCGGGCGAGTACACAAACAACGACATCGAGCAGTTCGTGTTCCCGCGGCAGTGGTCGGAGGGTCAGCGGGTCGCGATGGGCGCGTGGGAGGCGGCGTGGAAGGCCAAGAAGGACGACCTTGGACCGCCCGACGACGACGACGGCACCACGACCACCAAGCCCGCGGGCGAGGTGGACGACTGGGGCTCGCCGCCGTCGTTTGACGACGACATCCCGTTCTGACGGGACAGGTGGACCAGCGGGTTTGAGGGTGCAAGTCAGCCACGCAAACGAGCGGTGAACCCTTGGGAGAACGACGGGCCTAGTGCGGAGTTGAACGACCGCACCACAACTGAGTCGAGACACGCCGGAGAGACGGCGGCCCTCGGGCTTGTAGGAAGGGACGATGACGACGACACAGCAGCAACCCAAGAGCGCCCTGCGCGAGCTGGCGGCGCGGATCGCCAACCTGCTGGCCGACGTGCTGGCGGGGAAGCTCGAGCCTGCGGACGCCCCGGAGCGACTGCGCCGGCTGGCGGACTGGATCGACTCGGGGCGGGCCGAGGTGGCGGTGGTGCAGAGCGCGCGGGCGGCGGAGGCCGAGGCGTCAATCCAGGCCCAGGCTCACGAGATCTACGCCTACTGGCTGCGAGCCACCAAGCGCGCCCCGGGCGCGTGCAAGTTCACCACGGAGCGGCGGCGCCACGTCACCGCCCGCCTTCGCGACGGGTACTCGATCGAGAAGATCAAGCGCGCCATTGACGCGTGCGCGGCGAGCCCCTTCCACCAGGGGGACAACGACCGGAACACCCGCTACGACGACCTCATCAACATCTGCCGGAATGCGACCCGCCTGGAGCAGCTCTGCGAGAGCGCCACGGGGCTCGGGGATGCGGGCCAGCTGGTGCTGGCGCCGGTTGGGAACCGCGACGAAGAGCTTGAGCGGCTGCGCCAGGACGCGGCCAAAGCCTTGAAGGAAGGACGCCATGACGACTATCGCGCCATCAACGATCGCACGCGCGCTCTCCGTGCCACTTAATACGAGCGCCCACGCAGAACATGTGGCCCGCGACGTCGTGAACGGGATCACGCGCTACGGCCGCGACCCGTCCCCGCCGCGCCCTTCGCTGGTCGACGAGGTGGGGCTTGTGTACGTCGCCTCGCTCTACGACCGGCTGCGCCGCGGCTCGCGCCTCGTGTCGGCGGAGCGCGAGCTGCTGAACCTCTTTGGCCTCTGGCGCGCGGCGCTCTGGGAGCGCGAGGGCGTGACGGCTGGGCGCTTGGTGCTCCTCGCCTCGGTCCACGCCACGTGCACGACCCGCGCGAAGGACCCGGCGGGACCGTGGGCGGCGGCGCGCAATCGGGTGCGGGCGTTCGTGGCGCACGCGTACGGGGTGCGGGTCATCCCTGCGCCGCATGGCTGGCCCGTCGAGCGCTGGTCGCTCTACTACGCCCAGGACTTTGAAGCCTTGCCGGGGTGGTTCCGCGCCGAGCGCGATCCGCCCGACGAGGTGCGGGAGCAGGAACGCGGCAAGGCGCCGGCGTTCAAGAAGATGTCGGCCAGTGAGGGGAAGGAAGACGACGATGGAACATGAGGACGTGAAGCTGGAGCGCCTGCGGGCGCTGATGAACGAGCAGGTGCCGGTGGGCCAGGCGGTCCCCGCGGCGGCGCACGCAGAGCGGCTGCGGCTTGCGCTGCGGGAGCTGCTGTCGATGTTCGACCAGGAGCGCGAGCGCAACGGCGGCGCGATGGGCGCGGCGCTGCTCGATGTGGTCGAGCGGTACGCCCCGGCGGCCATCCAATACGCCAGCGACGCCAGGCGGCTGTCGGTGAGCGCAAGCCGGCTCCCCGGCGGGGCGCTCATCATGGACCTGCGCTTCCAGATCGGCGGTGCGCCGTGAACGTGCTGCCCGTGCATGCCTGGCCGCCGCCGGCTGCCATCCTCACCCGCTTGCGCGCAGCGTGGCGCGCAGGCGCGGTGCTAGCGACCGTGGACCCCGGGGAACACGGGGCGATGGCGTTCCTCCGCTGCACCGAGGGTCTTGAGGAAGCGACAGCGTTCGGCGCCCCCAAGCTGGAGCTGCTCGACTGCGGACGCGGCTACCCGCGCGCCGTGGCGACGATCGCGCGTGAGCGCGTGCCGTTCGTGGTCGTGGAGGGCCAGTACCTCGGCAAGTCCCCCACCGCGTACCGTACCCTCGTGCTGCGGCTCGGGATCCTGATGGGTCAGATCCTCCAAGTCCGTCCGCTCACGGAGTTCGTGGTGGTGTACCCGTCGACCTGGCAGGCCCGGTTCCCGGGTCGCTCCCGCCGCCTGATGATGGAGGACCTGCTGAAGCGCTTCCCCGCGACGGTCGCCACCACGGTAGCGGATCGCGAGGGCGAGGCCTCGGCGCGCGCGATGGCCGATTGGCTGCGCTCGGTGCTCTCGGACGAGAAGCCAGCTGCTCGCCGGCGCACCCGGTCAGAGGCCGCGCTGGAGGCCCACGCGGCCCGAGCCGGGTCGAACACCGAACGGCTCAACGTGCGCAACCTGCGCGTGGCGCACCCGTCCTGGGAATGGACCGCCGAGAAGTCGACGAAATCAGCCGGTGGTTGGCGCTACGACGGAACGCGCGGCGACTCCAAGATCATGATCTTGAGCGGGACCGTGTGGAGCTTCATCGAGGGCGCGTGGGCGCCGCGGGGCGCGTACCACACCTGGCGGGGTGAGCCGTGAGCGAGCTAGCTAAACGCCGGGCGCGCACTCTCGCCGAGACGCGGTGGAGGGCGGACGCGCGCGAGCGGTACCGGACCAGGCAGGGTGACATCCAGTACGCGCTCCACCATCTCCGGGAGGCGCGGCTCACGCCGGACGCGACCTACACGCACATGGGCCGATTGGTCAACGTGCTGGATTACGCGGAGTGGGTCCTCTGCAACATCACAAAGGGGTGGGGGAACCGAGACGGCGGTAACTGGCGGAAGGGGGAAACGTGAACTGGACCACAGTCGCCCTCAGCCTTTGGTGCGCGCAAGCGCTGTGGACGCTCGTCCAGTCGCTGATCCTCACGCGCGAGATCCGCCGGCTGAACGCGGAGGTGGAGTCGGTCCGGGCTTCATGGAAGCGCATGGCCGACCAGGACCAGGTGGTCATCGAGTTTCTCTCCGACGAGCTTAAGAAGCTCAGAAACAGGACCGGCGGATGATCGACCCCAACGCACTCTACGTGACTCACGCCCGGGACGCGGGCTTGCGCCGGCTCCTCGCCTTCGCGGTGGGGCAGACGCTCCGCACCGGCCCCTGGCGCTCCTGGGAGGTCGAAAGCCACCCGTACCTGCTCCGCGTTACCGCGCGCGTGTCGCCCTGGTGGTGGCTCGCGCTCGGGATTGCCCACCTGGTCCTCCGCCGCCGCCTGGCGGCCGAGGTCGCGTTCCAGTGCCGCACGCTGCGGCTTACCCCAGCCAAGATCGAGGTCCACGTCCGATGAGCCCAGAGCTGACGTCCACCCTCCAAGGAGCGCTGGAGCACCTCGCGCTCTCGGTCGCGCTCGAACCCACGGGCCGCCGTCCAGCCGACGTGTGGGATCTCGACGAGCGCGCGGCGCTGCTGGAACCCCACGCCGCCGCCGTGGCGGCCACGCTGGACGTCGTTGAGGCGTGCGTGGCCCACGCGGTCAACACCGAGGCCGGCGCCCGCCTGCGTCCCACCGAGGCCGCCCACGCGGTCGATCCGACCGTGTTTGTCTTGCGGAGCACTGGTCATGGCTGACCAGCTGAGCGACCTAGTGGCGTGCGCGTCTTGCGGCAAAGGGGCGAGTCATGGACACGCACGTTAGCCACTTTGCGACGTGTCCAAACGCCGCGGAGCACCGAAAGAAGCGATGACCCATGAAGATCCTCACAGACCTTGAGCAGAGAAACCGCGTGACCGCTTTCCGGTTCACGTCCTTGTGTTGGTTTACCTCTCGCGAGGCGCTGGCCGAATCAGCAAGAAGGCACCAGCGGTGAACGTCCCCCTCCCGCAGCCGTGGCCGCACCTGCTCGCGACCAAGACCGTGGATGGCGTTTCGCTCGACGCGCCGCCCGAACGGGAGATGGTTGGCCAGCGCGTCACCATCGAGGTGTCGGGCCTCGACGTGGACGACGTGGCGGCATGGGTGCGGGAGGGTGGCGAGCTACCGCCGCCGAAGAAGGGCGCGCGCGGGGTGGCCGTCTACGCGTACCCGAAGCTCGAACCCGGGCGCTGGGTCGAGCAGGGGCGCGGCACCAAGCTCTGGGTCCCCAACCCAAAGCGCGGGATCGGGGTGCTCACCTGGGTGGACCTCCCGCGCTCCGGCGCCGCGTGCACCGCGGTGCTGGAGGGGTGGATCAAGATGGAGGGCGGCAAGCCCGTCGCGCAGTACCGCCCCGGCTCCGACGCACGCCTCCGCCGCCCGCGCGGCGTGACCCGCGGCCCTTACGTGTGGGTGTTTCGGGAAGTCAAAACCAGCATTCAGCAAACCAGGAGATAAGCGATGACGTTCGATTGGCCGTTCAAATCAGTTCCGGATCCCCTCCCACCTAAACTGTCGACAGCAATCCGCGCAGTCTTGGCAGCCGCAAACGAGGCCGTTCTTCCTGAAGAAAAAGTGGCGTTCGCTGATGCGCTAGAGGCGCTGAAAGACGCGGGGCTTTGTGTGGTGGCTGAAGACTCCGCCGCTTACTTTGAGTTAATAAAGTGGGAACCTCGCGACTGGCCGGATCCCCTCCCACCTAAACTGTCGACAGCAATCCGCGCAGTCTTGGCAGCCGCAAACGAGGCCGTTCTTCCTGAAGAAAAAGTGGCGTTCGCTGATGCGCTAGAGGCGCTGAAAGACGCGGGGCTTTGTGTGGTGGCTGAAGACTCCGCCGCTTACTTTGAGTTAATAAAGTGGGAACCTCGCGACTGGGAATAAGCCCATGAGAGACGAGAAGCACCTCGCCGCCGTGCGCGCCCGCCCGTGTTGCCTGTGCGGCTGCCCGGGCCCGTCGGACCCGCACCACTTCGGCGCCCACGGGACCGGGATCAAGTCCGACGACCTGTTCACCGTGCCGCTCTGCCGCGCCTGCCACGACGAGTGGCACGCGACGGCGCGATCGAGGGGTCGCTCCCGCGCGCAGGTCATGGCAGAGTTTTGGCGCGAGGCGGCGCTCCTACTCGCCGAATACGTGCACCGCCTCCAACGGAAGGACACCTGAGAGACATGCCCTCCACAACGCTAACCCTCGTCGAGCGCCAGGAAGCGCTGCTGCTCGCCCAGGAGCTGCTGGCGCAGGCCCAGGTCCCGGCCGTCGTGCGGCGGGCGCTCCAGCAGGGCTACCCGCGCATGAGCGCCACGATGGCGGCCAAGATCGTGCGGGAGGCGACGAAGCTCGTGATCGCGTCGATCGACGAGAGCACCGAGCAGCTGCGGGGGAAGGTCGTCACGCGCACCGACGCGCTCTACCGGCGGGCGCTGCGGGACGGAAAGCTCAGCGTGTGCGTGGAACTGCTCAAACTCCAGGCCCGGATCTTCGGGATCGAACGACCGACCGAGATCCGCCACAGCGGGGCGGTGGCGGTGCGTGACGAGTTCGACGGGCGCTCGGACGACGACCTCCGGCACTACCTCGCCCACGGCGTCTTTCCCGAGGAGGTCGCGGCGCGGGCCGCGGCAGCCCGTCCCCAGCAGGAGACACGACATTGAGCGGCACACCCACGATCTCGGGGCTCACGGGCAAGGTGCAGGTGGTCGAGCGGAAGATCGCCTACGCACGCGACCAGCTCGCGCGCGGCTCGTGCAGCGAGACGTCGGCCCAATGGTACCGGCGCGAGATCGAGGCCTTCGAGGCCGCGCTCGTGGCGCTGCGGCTGCACCGCGCGCTGCTGGCTGAGGGTGGGCTCCTGCCGCTCGTGCGGGAGGTCGTGGACGCCTACGCCGCGCCGCCTGGCACCGAGATTCGACTTCGCGACGCGGTGGCGTCGCTGAGACTTGCACTTCAGCAGATCGACGGGTCATAGACCCAGCGGGCGCCCGCACCGGACGCCCCGGAAAGGTAACGATGACGAACACAGCAGCAGAGCAGATCCTCCAATCCGTCCGCGACGGGGACGGCCAGGCCGTCTACGACTTTGCGGAAGTCCTGGTCACCAAGAGCGACGTGGCGCAGCTCCTCGAAGTCCCGCCCGGGTTCCTTGGGGTGCGCTTCATGTGCCTCCGCGACTCCGTCACCCTCAGCGGCGTGCGGGTGCCGATGACGCCCCCGCAGCTCCAGCAGCTCGCGGACCTCCTCGACTGCATGCTCCCGACCCCACGGCTCCTCGACTGGCGCCACATCGCCGCCCGTGCGCGCGGGATCGCGGTCGAGCCCACGTACCGGGTGGGCCCCACAATCGCGGCTGAGGCCGACGGCCCCACAATCGCGGCTGAGGCCGACCTGGGCGCCTACAACATGGCTGTCAGCTGGGCCGTCGAACACGCTTTCAACGCCCTCCCGTTGTCCCGTCGCGTGGAGACCATGACCGCCCCGGTCGACGGCGTGGGGAAGTCCTGGGTGCTCATCAACGAGCTAGCCGGTCGCACCGACAAGAAGGTCTACAACTACGGCTGGCACGGGCGTGCCTCCTGGCTGCAGTTCGAGCCGGTCACCCGCGGCGCTTGGCGGGTCGGCCAGCCCGTCGCGGGCGCGCACAACTACGCCCACGTGGACCCGTCCCAGGGCACGTTTGGCCTCTTTGCGCGCGAGGCGATGGTGCACTGGGAGCACGGTGACCAACTCACCACGATCGAGGACCTCGGCCACGACGACGTGCTCGGGCGCATCGTGAGCCACCAGCGCTACCTCCACGTGCACCGCCTGCCCGGCGTTCCCGTGACGGGCCCGAGCGTGCGGCTTGGGGGTGCGCGGTGAGGGTGCGTAGCGACCAGCACCGGCGCGCCGTACAGCGCGACGTCGGGGCGCTGGTGGAGATTCTGCACGAAAACGGGATTGTTCCAGACCGCCAGCCAGAACTGGACGGGCTTAAGCCCGAGCAGGCGTGGGGGCGGTTCACGCACCCGACCTCCGCCGTGCTGACCGCGGTCTTCTACCTCCCGCCCCGGATCTCGCTCATCGCGCTCGCGGATCTGGCCGAGCTTGTGCTCCTCGCCGAGCCGGACGAAGCGGTGCGGGCCGACCTCCGGATCCTGCTTAACTACGTAAACACGCTCACCGACGGGGACATAACCCCGGCCGGGATCAAGGCGACCAACGAAGCCGCGGCCCGCGCCGACGAAACGGCAGCGCGGTGGATGCCGCGGCTGATCGTTGCCTCGGATCCCAACGCGAAGGCTGAGTCAGAAGCGCGGTTTGCGTCGGTGCTCTACCTTGTGAACATGGCCCGATCGGCGGGGAACCCGGCGCAGTTCGGGTCTTGCGCCAGCGGGTTCGCGGCGGGCGTGCTCCTCGACACGCCGCCGGAGGTGGCGCTCCAGCGCCTCCATGCGGCCGTCCCCGTCGAGGCCTTCACGGGCCTCACCCGCGGGGGGCAGGCATGAGCGCGGCAGCACCGGCGCCCGTCGTCATCCGGCGCCCCAAGGAAAAGAAAGACAAGACCCCCGAGGAGCTGCTCTGCCAGTACTTCACCCCGGCGTGGCTGGCGGAGCGGATGGTCGAGTGGGCCAACCTCCGCCGCGGCCACCGCGTGCTCGAGCCCTCCGCGGGTGACGGCGCGCTTGCCCGCGCGGTCCCCGCCAACGTGGAGCTAACGTCCTACGAGATCGACGCCACGCTGCCGTGGAAGTCGGAGCACCCGCGCCCCGTCGCGTGCGACTTCCTCCGCGCGGCTCCACCCGCAAAGCCGTTCGACGTGGTGGTGATGAACCCTCCCTTCAACGTGGCGGGGGAACACGTGGCGCGGGCGCTCGCCGTCTCGTCCAGGGTGGTGGCCTTGGTGCCGCTGCTCTTCCTCGCCGGCCAGGCCCGCAAGCGGCGGATCTGGGATCACGCCTACCTGTCGCGGCTCGTCGTCCTGTCGGCCCGGCCCAAGTTCTGGGGCCCGGCCGACAAGGGCGAGGGGATCGGGATCGACATGGCCATTTTTGAGCTGGAGCCCGCGCCCGACCGTGAACCGGGCGAGATCGACCAGCCGCGCGTGGAATGGTGGGAGGCGCCGGCGCTATGACCCTCCGAAACTTCATTCAGCCTGACCGTCGAGCGCGGGCCGAAAGGTGGTGCAGCATGAGTAGCCCTGGAC